>Ga0190327_1000174_pt1 | contig 10619 bp, 8 predicted proteins | sample 48720401_MG_FD_161667 | JGI IMG/M metagenome (GOLD analysis project Ga0190327, IMG submission 161667) | Hydrothermal vent sediment bacterial communities from Southern Trench, Guaymas Basin, Mexico - 4872-04-0-1_MG | ecosystem: Environmental > Aquatic > Marine > Hydrothermal vents > Sediment ... | reverse complement strand
TTGCTGACCCTGAATTACCGAAGAAATGGGTTGAGGGAAAATTAGACGAGGTACAAAAATGCACTTACTGTAATCTGTGCATCCGGAATATAAAGCAATGCTTGCCGGAAAGGTGTTCTGTTAATCCGAAACTGGGGAAAGAAAGTGGGGCCTAAGTTCAGAACTCCTGACTTTAGCCAAATTTAATATAGAATAGTCCATATTAGAATAATCATTTATAGAGGATTTGCTGATGAAAACAAAACCATCAACTGAATATGCATTATTGGGTGTCCTGATGGCAGGACCCAAACATGGCTATGAGATCATGCAGTTCATAGAAATCACAATGGTATCCACTTGGCATGTGGGTAATAGCCAGCTCTACGCTCTTCTTAAAAAACTGGAGCAGGGCGGTCTTTTTTGTTCCCGCATGGAAACTCATGACACACGCCCTCCATAACAGGTCTTTTCGCTGAATCCTGTGGGTAAAAAGAATTATTTAGACTGGCTGCACAGCCCCACAGAACATATTCGGGGCCACAAGGTCGAATTCTTAGCCAAACTCTTTTTTTTAGCTACCTCTCTTTAAAGGACGGCACCGAATTAATAGGAGCCCAGATACAGGTACTGGAACAAATCAGGGAAAAGATTAAGCAAAGAGAAAAAAAGGAACAACACCCCTTTAACATGCTGGTCTTCGGATTCAAAATAGCCACTGTCGATGCCTGGCTTGAATGGCTCGTCAAACAGATGAAACCCTTTATTAATAAAGTTAAAGTAGTCTTTGATTTTATTGGGGCACCAAATATATTGGAGTAGCGACTATTTCCGCATTTAGAAAAGAGCGCCTCTACTCCATCACGTGAATGGTAAGTAAATCAATGATATGGCAAACCATAAGATAGCTTAAAGTGAAAGATAATAAAAATCAAGGAGCAAAATTCTATGTCAAATAAATACAAGTCTTCAGCGATACGCATTCCAATTGAGCAGGCTGTGGGCACAGTTATAGCCCATGACATGACACGGATTATCCGGGGAAAATTCAAAGGAGTTGGGTTTAAAAAAGGTCATGTGGTAACAAAACAAGACATTCCTGAACTTTTAAAAATCGGCAAACAGACACTCTACGTTCTTGATCTTGGGAAAGACCAGCTCCATGAAAATGATGCAGCAAAAAGAATCGCAACAGCTATTTCAGATCCAAATCTAGAATTTTCAGAACCTAGGGAAGGCAAGATAAATATCAGCACAAAGCATGCCGGTCTTCTGAAAATTGATGTTAATGCCCTGCTCCAGGTGAATAAGATGGAGAGCATTATTGTGGCCACATTAAAGAACAATTTTCCCTGTAAAAAAGGAAAAATCATTGCAGGCACAAGGATCATTCCCCTGACCATCCCGACAAAAAACATCCAGGCACTTGAAACATTAACGAAAAAAACAGGGACCATTCTTTCAGTCAAGCCATACAGATCCTTGAAAGTGGGTGCCGTGGTTACGGGCTCTGAAGTTTATAAGGGATTGATCACAGATGATTTTGACCCGTCGGTGGGAAAAAAAATCACCGATGCTAATTGTACACTCATTAAAAAAATCCTTGTACCTGATGAGGTTACGGCCATTTCCAATGCCGTTCTGGAGTTAAAAGATCTCGGGTGTGAGCTGATCATTACCACGGGAGGACTCTCAGTGGACCCGGATGATGTCACACGCCAGGGAGTTATCTCAACTGGTGCCAAGGTCACATTTTATGGAAGTCCCGTTCTTCCCGGCGCCATGCTCATGATATCACAGCTTGCTGATATTCCCGTCATCAGCCTGCCTGCCTGTGTGTTTTATTATAAGCAGACCGTGTTTGATCTGGTTTTTCCAAGGGTGCTTGCCGGAGAAAAAATCAGTGAGGATGATATTGCCGCCATGGGGCATGGTGGATTGTGCATGAATTGCAAAGTCTGTCACTATCCTGTGTGTTCATTTGGCAGATAAAATGTGAGGTGGCTATTATGTCCAGAGTAAAGACATCCAAAAATCTTTCCAAAACAGCATTAAGACTGCTGGGCTTTTTTGTTGCGCTTTTCAGTGCCGGTATCGGTATTGGCGGGGGAACCATATTTGTTTCCACATTCATATCGATTTTTAAATTTGATTTTAAGCGGGCGGCAGCAACTTCCCTTGCAACCATTATCCCCATCACATTTGTAGGGGCTGTATCCCATTTGTTTGTTTTTCCCAATCCTCCTTCGGGTAAATATTTTTTTATTTTTATTCCCCTGTGTATCATGGGTACCATAATAGGTTCAAACTATATTCATAAATGGAATAATCAATGGCTTAAATGGATTTTTGCTATCTTTCTTCTCATTGCAAGCCTTAAAATTTTAAAATTTGTGGACTTTCCATTTTTAATGTTTTCAAGTCTGAATGAGATTTCCTGGGCCCATGAGGCCTTTTTTATCATGGTTTTTGGATTCATTATAGGTATCATTGCCACATGGCTGGGGATTGGCTGCGGACTGCTCATTGTACCGTTTTTTGTAATCGTGATGAATTTTAACATGCGCCAGGCCATCTGCCTGTCTTTAACCACCATGTTTTTCTTAACAACATCTGCCACACTCATGCACCACAAACTTGCAAACTTAAATATCAAGACTTTTAGGGCACTGTTCCTCCCGTCCCTTACAGGTGCTGTGACAGGCTCGGCCATATCCGGTCTACTGCCGGGGTTTTACCTTAAACAAGTATTCGGCATTATATTGATGATGATTGCCTTTACCTATCTGTTACAGCCGATGTTTACGGCAATGAAAACCCGCAAAGAAAGAAAAAAAACCCTCTATAAGGAGATATAAATGTCGAACAGCATATATGACACCTTGAAAAAAGCTCTGGAAGAAAAAATCATTTCCCATAATCTTGCAGATCAGCCCATCGACATCACATGCAAGGCCCTTTCAGCCCGGGAGGCCATTGGAACACCCGACCACGATGACTACCCCATTATCAAAGGAAAAGAAGTCATGGTTGAGGCTGATTTTCTCAATGCAAAGGGCCAGAGCTTTACGGATGAGTTCGAAAACAGAGCGTATCGCGTTAAAGACCTCTTGACTATGGACCTTTCCACAAACAGGGAACGAGCCTCTTTTATTGCAGGGCTGAATGCTGTTTACAGACATCTTGGCCTTGCTGACAAAACCATTCACTGCAAGGATAAGGAACCGGTTCTTTGTGCAAAAAAACTTTCCGATATTATCCCGAAAGATTCAAGGGTGCTTCTGGTGGGACATCAGCCAAGGTTTCTTGAAAAGCTTTCATCTTATTGCCAGGTGCGAGCCGTTGATCTGGACAAGGACAATATTGGGAAAGAATTTTTCAATATCACCATTGAACCACAAGAAAATACCCAAGAGGCCATCAAGTGGTGCACCATGATATTTGCAACCGGTTCAACCGTTGTCAACAATACCATTTCAAACTTCATTGATGCGGATAAACCTGCTGTTTTCTATGGAGTGACCATTTGTGCACCCGCAAAAATTTTTAACCTTACAACTTTTTGTGAATACGGGCATTAAAAAAAAACTTGACAAATGTAATTCAATCAGTTTATTGTCAATTTAACGCAAACGATTGCGTTAAATTTTAACCAGGTGAATTAAATATGAAAGAATATTTTGCTATTATCAATATAACTCGCAGGAAAAATGTCATAAAACAACACTTATCGCCTAATGTAGTTGGATAAAATAGCTATTTTGAATGAAAAACAAAATATTTATAAATCAAACTTACGCAAACGATTGCGTAAAATTATATCGTTTAAAAAATGTGATAGGACATAAAAAAAGTGGAAAGTAGTATTGTTTTAATTAGAAACATGGCCGGGGAAAATGCCTGGTTAACACGATGACCAAAGGGGTTGTAATGGGTAATATTGTCACCATCAAATCTATTGCGGAGATTATGAAAATTTCACCAGCAACCGTGTCTAGAGCGCTTAACAACAAACCCGGTTTGAGTAAAGACTTGAGGGAGCAAATAAAAAACAAAGCCAGGGAAATGCAATACTACCCCAATGCCAGGGCTCAAGCCCTTGTAAAAGGTCGAATAGGGATTATTGGAGTCATTATTCCTCGTCCGGCTCAATTTGTGTTTTCCACACCCCTATATACCAAAATTCTTATGGGAATTGGCAGCGAGGTAAAAAAACGAAACAATCACATCCTTCTCTTTTTTGCAAACAAAGATGAAAATGGTTACGCTTCAATGTATCAACAGGGCCAGGTCGACGGTGTCATTGTCGTGGCAAATAGACTGAATGATAAAAATATAACAAAACTGGAGGAGAATAATGTTCCAACAGTATTAATACCGGGTTACATGAATGAAGGTATCTCATCATTTCCAAATGTTAGAGAAAATAATGAGCAAGGGGTCTTTAAAGCAACTGAACATTTAATTCATTTGGGACATAAAAAAATCACATTCATTATCGGTTCCTATCAATCAAAATATACCCTTGAAAGACTGGAAGGCTATAAAATGGCAATGGCAAAGCATAGCCTGTCAATATCAGATCACGATATTTTAATAAGTGATTTTACAGAACAAAGTGGTTTTAAATTGATGATGGAACGTATGTCCAGAAAAGAACAGCCTACTGCTGTAATTGGAATTAACGACAATGTTACCATCGGTGCCATACACGCCATTCACCGACTTAAAAGGAAAATTCCGGACGATATCTCCGTCATCGCTGTTGGGGGAACAGAATATGTGCAGAATTTCACCCCAAAACTAACTATTTTGAAAATCCCAATGGTTGAAATTGGAAAGATGGCGGCAAAGATGTTGATGAAGGTGTTAGACGGCATCAAAATCAGAAAGAAAACCATTATCCTGGAAACTGAATTCATTATAAATGAATCCACCGGAAAGGCTCCGCAATAAATGTTTTTAAAATGAGTAATTGGGAACAATACATGTCAATAAAAATTGAACAGGAAAAATAATATGGATGATGTCATGACACCAGAAATTCAAGACTTGGAGAATCGAAGAAAAATTTTACAGCAGGGCGCTGGAGAAGAGGCTGCCCGGAAGCGTCATAAGATAGGTAAAATGACGGCTCGAGAACGAGTAGAGGCACTTTTGGATCCCGGCAGTTTTATAGAAATTGGATTATGGGCTGCTCAAAAACAAACCGGTTTTGAAGCTGTCGATAACCGTGACCTGCCAGGGGACGGTGTGATTACAGGAATGGGTACGATCTACAATCGTCCGGTTTGTGTCTATTCCCAGGATATTTCCATACTGGCCGGAACTATGGGTACCACACATGCGAAAAAAATTATTAGACTGCTGGAAAAAGCGCTAAAACTGAAAATTCCTGTGGTCGGTATCATTGATTCTGGTGGTGTCCGGGTTCAGGACCATGTTAATGGAGATTCTTACAATGGATACAGCAGTATGTTCAAGCTCCACACTATTTCTTCCGGGGTGATTCCACAGATTGCTCTCATGATGGGATCCTGTGTGGCTGGAGCCGCCTACTCTCCTATTCTGCATGATTTTGTTTTCATGGTAGATAAAAGCAGCCATATGTATATTGCCTCCCCTGCTCTTGTTAAAGCAGCGACTTCACAGGAATATACCCCTGAAGAGCTGGGCGGCGCTTCGGTTCATTCTAAAATATCAGGATGTTGTGATGTGATATCCCAAAACGATGCCGAGTGTATCAACGATGCCAGAAAATTGATCAGTCTACTGCCCTTGAACAATGAGGACAAACCTGAAAGAAAAATTACCGAAGACACTGCTGAGCGCCGTGCCGAATCATTGGCATCCATTATTCCTGAACGCCAAAATGCTTCATTTAATATGTACAAAATCATAGAAAATGTGGTGGATGAAGGACAGTTTTTTGAGATAAAGAAGAATTTTGCAAAAAATATCATTGTTGGTCTCGCTCGGCTGGATGGTCAATCGGTTGGTATTGTTGCAAACAATCCCATGCAGAAAGCAGGCACACTGGATATAAACAGTGCTGATAAGGAAGCCCGCTTTATCCGTTTTTGTGATGCATTTAATATACCGTTGGTCTTTTTTGTAGATACACCGGGGTATATGCCGGGGAAAATTCAGGAACATGGTGGTGTCATCCGTCATGGTGCCAAGGTGCTGTACGCGGTATCCGAAGCAACGGTTCCGAAAATTACGGTTTATATTCGTAAAGCATTTGGTGGCGCCAATCCTGCCATGTGCAACGGTCCGCAGGGGGCTGATTTACTTTTGGCCTGGCCAAGTGCAGAGATAGCGCTCATGGGCGCAGACGGTGCGGTCGCCATTCTTTACGGCAAGGAGATTGCCAAATCAAAAGATCCTAAAACCGCCAGAAAAGAAAAAATGGCTACTTACATGGAGCACTTTGGAGAACAACCCTATCATGCAGCTGGATGTATGCGGGTTGAAGAAATTATTGACCCCCGGGACACTCGTCCAATGTTGATAAAGGGATTGAGGATGATGCAGAACAAGTCAGAAGATCGGCCGTTCAAAAAACACGGTAATATTCCACTATAACTTAAAAACGACATAATTTTTAAAGGAAGTATAAAAATGAATCATACTAGTTTAGCTCCCCTTTTATTACCTGAATCTATTGCTGTAGTGGGTGCATCACCCAAGTTCGGAGGTGTCGGGGGCACAGTCATGCATTACCTGAAAAAGTTTGGATACCAAGGCAAGGTATACCCGATAAATCCCAAATATGGCGACATCCTTGGATGGGAATGTTTTCCAAGTCTGGTAGATATCCCCGGAGAAGTTGATTGTGCTTTATTGGGGATTCCTGCAAAATTGATAAAAAAGACTATCACAGACGCCTGTTCCAACAATGTCAAAAGTGCCATCATTACCAGTTCTGGATTTGCAGAACTGGGTCCTGACGGCAAAAGACTCCAGCAGGAGATTGTCGATATTGCCAGAGAAGGCGACATGAGATTATGCGGCCCCAATTGTAACGGTATTGTAAATTTCAACAGCAAAGCGACCCTTTGTTTTAGTAAATTTTTAGATGCAGATCAAATCAACACCGGCAACGTCGGGTTTGTCAGCCAGAGCGGTGCTTTAGGTGGCGCCTTTGTTGACCGTGCCCAGGATAGGAATCTTGGCTTTTCCTACTACATCGCACCGGGAAATGAGTCCGATCTTGAGGTTGTGGATTTTATTTCATTTCTGATTGATGACCCCAACACCAGTGTGATAGCGGCCTATGTGGAACAGATTCGGGATGGGAAAAAATTTGCAAGAGTCGCTAGGAAAGCTACTGAAAAGGGCAAACCTATCATAGTCTTCAAGGTAGGGGTCACCCAGACTGGAGCAAAGGCTGCCGCATCCCATACCGGCGCTCTGGCAGGGGATGATCTGGTATATAATGCTTTTTTTAAGCAAAATGGCGTCATTCGGGTAAACACCTATGATGATCTCATTGAAACGACTCTGGCTTTTTCCAAAAGCCGTCTGCCAAGGGGTAACCGGGTCGGTATCATCAGCTCATCCGGGGGCGGAGCCATTGATCTTAGTGATAAAAGTGAAATATGCAATTTAAAAATTCCTCCTTTGACGAAGAAAACCAAAAAAGAGCTGGGTGAGCTTTTACCGGCTTTTGCTAATCTGGATAACCCGGTGGATTTGACTTGGGGAGCGTTCAGGGGTGGTCCTGAAGAAGAAATAGAAATGTTTAAATGCATAGCTCAAGATGATAACTTTGATGTGATCATTTTCATGATGAGTATGGTTGCAGGTGAAAGAGCCCGCATGAGAGCCGGTACCATGGTGGATACAGCCAAAGCAGTGGATAAATCATTTTTTGCCTGGTGGGCACCAGGGAATCTGGCTCAACCGGCCTATGAGGTTCTGGATGCAGAGGGCAGTTGTATAAGTCTGTTTAAATCTTCTGAACGATGCATCACAGCTATCAAGGCCATGGTTTACTACGCAAAATTCCAGAAACAGTTCAAAGCCAGGAACAACCAAACAGAATTAGCGATTGATACATCTATCGCTCGTAAGCAGACCGCTGGGCTGCTCGGCGGAAAAGATGCATTAACAGAATTCCAGTCCAAAAGCCTTCTATCCTGCTATGATATTCCTGTCAGCCGGGAAAAAGTGGCGAGAACTGAAGATCAGGCTGTTGCGTATGCGAAAGAACTCTATCCGGTTGCCTTAAAAATAAGCTCTTCTCAAATTGCTCATAAGACTGAGGCCGGTGGAATCTTTTTGAATCTCACAGACGAACAGCAAGTCAGGGATGCTTACAACCAGATTATTGCAAATGCCAAAAATTATAATCCGGATGCACAAATCGACGGCGTTCTGGTTGCCGAGATGGTGCCCGATGGCACAGAGATTATTGTAGGCCTTAAAAAGGATCCGGCGTTTGGCATGACACTGGTATTCGGTCTTGGTGGAATTTTTGTCGAAGTCTTAAAGGACGTATCCCTTAGAACATTGCCGATTACCCGGGAAGATGCTTTTGATATGATAAGTGAAATTAGAAGCTATGACTTGTTGAAAGGCGTCAGAGGGAGCAACAAGGCAGATATTGACGCTATCGTCGATCTGTTGGTGAAGATGTCCGCATTGGGTATCGATTTTCAGGATGATATTGATGCCATCGATTTGAATCCGGTCATAGTTTTTGATGAAGGAAAAGGCGTTAAAGTTGTGGATGCTCTATTTATCAAAAAGGCGTAGCAAATAGTTAATAAGATTTATTATAACCTTAAAATTAGGAGAGTTTTAACATGAGTCAAGTAGATCTGGTAATTAAAAACGGGACGGTTGTTACACCGGGAGGCATTATTTCTGCTGGTATCGCAATAAAAGACGGTAAGATAGCAGCCATTATGGATAACGACCTGCTTCCAGAAGCAGAAAAGACAATTAATGCTACAGGCAAACATGTGCTTCCCGGCATAATTGATCCGCATGTCCATTATGGATACAAGCACCCCATTGAAGATGCCATGCAGGGGGATACGGAAGCTGCAGCAGCTGGTGGTGTCACCACGTTTGGTCATTTTTTAAGATCCTATACCAAAAGTCCTGCCACAGTAATGGAAAATGATAAAAAGGTACTTGAAGAAAAAGCAATTGTTGACGGTTTTTTCCATGCCATGATGGTAAATGAATTTATCCATGATATACCCAATTGCCCAGAAGCTGGAATCAACTCTTTTAAATTTCTGATGGGATACAAAGGCCCCCAGGCAGAAGCTATGGGGATCGTTCCCATAGATGATGGTGTGCTTTATGAAGGATTCCGCCAGATTGGGGAACTGGGAAGACCGGCTTGGGCAATGGTCCATGCTGAGAATATTGATATTTCCCTTGTTATAAGAAAAAAAATTGAAGCTGAAGGCCGCCAGGATTTCCCCGCGTGGAACGATACCCGTCCTCGTTTTGTAGAAGAAGAAGCCATGCGTCGCGCAATTTTTATTGCCAAGGTTACCAACTGCCCGCTTTATATTGTACATTGCACAATCGCTGAGACTGCTCAAATTATAGCAGAAGCAAGAGCGCAAGGTGTTGAAGTTATAGCGGAAACCTGTCCCCAGTACCTGACGCATTCCAGTGAATATCCGGATCCGATTTTTGACAAACACCCGACATTGGGTAATGTGAATCCGCCTTTGCGAGACAAAGAATCCAATGAAAAATTGTGGGAAGGTCTCCGTGACGGTTGGATTGATGTTGTTGCTTCGGATTATGCACCGGCTACTTTAGAACAGAAAGGCAATGATATCTGGAAGGCAGTTATGGGCGTTGGAAACATCACTGAAATGATTTTACCTGTGATGCTCAGTGAAGGTGTCAACAAAGGCAGAATCACTCTTGAAAGACTGGTTGAAGTTTGTTCCTACAACCCTGCCAAGATTTTCGGTCTGTCAGACAGGAAAGGTAAAATAGCTGTGGGTGCCGACGCCGATATTGTTCTGGTTGATCTGGAAAAAAAAGTAAGGGTAACTGCTGATATGTTGCACTGTCCGCATTGTGACTGGACCATCTATGAAGGCTGGGATATCAAAGGCTGGCCGACAATGACCCTGGTACGCGGTAATGTTGTTATGGAAGATGGTAACATTGTTGGTAAACCTGGTAACGCTCAGTATATTCCTTGCAATTGTAAATAATCAACAGGTGGCCGATTCAAATTTTTAATCTGAGTCTGCCACCTGACTTGGCCGGGTTCCGATAATGGGATTTGTAATTCGATAACAAGGGAAGAACAGACTATTAGGAGAAAATTTTGAAGGATTATCAGACACTATCACTTGAGGTAAATAAAGGCGTTGCCATCCTCGCATTGAATCGACCGGACAGCCTTAATGCTATCAACAACGAAATGCGACAGGAGCTGCTGGCTGCATTTGAAGTAATCGACAATGATCCTGAAATCCGTGTTCTTGTATTGACTGGAAAAGGGAAAGCTTTTTGTGCCGGTGGTGATGTTAAAGGAATGGGAAAGGAAGAAAGGCTAATCAACCCGAAATATATTGTACTTAGGCTTTCTCAGTTGGAAATACCTGTTATCTCGGCGGTGAACGGTGTAGCGGCAGGTGCAGGGTGTG
>Ga0190327_1000172_pt1 | contig 10709 bp, 6 predicted proteins | sample 48720401_MG_FD_161667 | JGI IMG/M metagenome (GOLD analysis project Ga0190327, IMG submission 161667) | Hydrothermal vent sediment bacterial communities from Southern Trench, Guaymas Basin, Mexico - 4872-04-0-1_MG | ecosystem: Environmental > Aquatic > Marine > Hydrothermal vents > Sediment ... | reverse complement strand
ATTGGAACTTTTGATATATTTTCACCACTAGTACTAGATGGTTCTTCAGCATCTTTATTTAAATTATATCTATTTGGTAATACAGTTCTATTATATTCATTTGGCAATATAGCTCTAGTATTATTTATAAAATATCTTGATCTAAATTGTCTAACTGGATTTATAGTTTTTTCTTTAATAATTGGTGTAGTTCTAGCAGTCTCAATAACTTTAATAGCTTTTTCTTTAATATTTTTAATAACTGGAACAGCTTTTGAATATACTGTTTTAACAACTTCAGTAGCTTTCTCTTTAACTTCTTTCACTGTTTCAGTAGCTTTTTCTTTAGCTTCTTTAACAGCTGGAGTAGCTTTTGAATATACTGTTTTAACAGCTTCAGTAGCTTTCTTTTTAGCTTCTTTTGCTTTTTCAGTAGCTTTCTCTTTAACTTCTTTAACAGCTAGAGCAGCTTTTGAATATACTGTTTTAACAGCTTCAGTAGCTTTCTTTTTAGCTTCTTTTGCTTTTTCGATAGCTTTTTCTTTAGTATCTTTTACTGTTTCAGTAGCTTTTTCTTTAGCTTCTTTAACAACTGGAGTAGCTTTTGAATATACTGTTTTAACAGCTTTAGTAGCTTTCTTTTTAGCTTCTTTTGCTTTCTCAATAGCTTTCTCTTTAGCTTCTCTAACAGCTGGAGCAGCTTTAGCATACATAGTAGTTTCAGTAACTTGAATCTCTCTTTCTTTAACAATTTCTGAAAATGGTTTTTTGTAATTAGGATCAATCTTTTTAGCTACCCAATCACCAACAAAAGGAATATGTGAAACAAATTTTGCTACACTACGTAAATAAACACGTTTTGCATTTGATAAAAATTTTTTAATTTTATGAAAACCTTTTGATATAAATTTGAATACTGATATAACATTATCTATAACTGATCCTATTATTCCACCTGTTAAAGCAACTACATATCCTGGAACATTTGCACCCATAGATCCAAATTTATGAGCATAACTGGATTTATCTTTCCAAATAGCATCAATTAAAACTTTTCCACCAATCCATTTTTTTATCCAAGATCCAATTGATGCTAATCTATCTTGACCTAATCCATCAATTATAGCGCCAATTGCACCACCTATTAACATTCCAGTAATATTTCCAATAACAGGAATAAAAGATCCAGCTGCAAATCCCATCATTGCATATTTAGCTGCACCTGATGCGGCAGATCCAAGACCACCTTCTTTTGATCCTAAGAAAAAATGTTCAAGACCGCCCCATACTTTAGATAATATACCACCTTTAGTTTCATCCCAACCACTAATAAAATCAATAATTGATCTCACAGCACCAGCAATTAAAATAGCCGGAATAGCTAAAGCACTTGCACCACCAACTGATTCTACTGCACCTGCAATCCATCCACCTGCTGAAGATAATACTGATGAAATTACATTTCCAAAAATAGATCCAACTCCACCAGCAGCAGCTCCAAGACCAGCCATAATTAAACCACCAGTCTTAGAAAAAATAGATTTTACACCATCTATAACAGTACCAAATAATGAAGAAATAATACCACCATGTTTTTTCTTCTTATTATCAATAGTAGTTTGCTCAGTTAATTTTATTATATTTTCATTAATAGATTGTAAATAACTAGTATCTTGTTTTTCTAAATTTAATTTAAGTTGTTCTTTTTTTTCTTTTTTAATATTTTTAATATCATCTGATGTTCCAGCAGAAGAAATTATTGGAATTTCTGGACCATAAGTACCAGTCATTTTCATTTCTTCAAATTGTTCTTCTTTTTCTTCTTTAATATTTTTAATAGGTATAACATTTGAAATATAATTATCAGCATGATTTGTTATTGGTAATTCTATTTTCTGAGATGATGATATATTAATATTACTTATTTTTTTAATAATTTCAGATAATTTTGAAATTATTACATCTATTCTAGATATTATTGGATTTTCTTTTTCATTAAGTTTTTTCTGCGGCGAAATTTGTGAGCCTACTGTTTTTGGACTAGTAGTAGTTATTTTAGAAATGTTTTCTTGTGGTGTAATTTCTGGATTTATTATTTTTGGTGTTAATTGTGCTTCACTCTTATTAATAGCAAATTGACGATCTCTTAATTTATTAATTTCTTGATCTCTTGTTGATTTGCGAAACATATGAGTTAATGCACCCATACCAAGAATTGACCCAGTAGTCAAACTTAATCCACCAGTAATAACAGCTGAAGTTAATAAGAGAAAATTATTTAAAGCATTAACAACTGAATCTTTCGCTTTTTGAGCAAATGAATTTTGCTTTTGTTTTTCACGTTCAGCTTCTAAAGAAAACTGTGATAAATTTTGTTGACTTTTATTTAGATATAAAATTTCTCTAGCTTTTTGTTCTTCTCTTGCACTAGTTCCAAATTGTCTATTTTGCTTAATTATATATGGAAGATTTTCTACTGCATTAGTCACAGATTTAATTATATCTTGTTTAGTTTTCTTTTCTTCTTTACCTTGCCAAACTTTAATCTGATTAATAACTGTTGCAGTAAGAGTTGTTAATTTAGAGAAATTTTTTTCTAATTCAGCAGTTCTTTTATCTTCTCTAATTTGCAATGCTTCTTTTTCTTTTTCAGTTGAAAGCATTAACTTTTCAGCATAATCCCAAATTCGTTCTTCTTTTTCAGTTTTTAAACTTTCAATATAATCTACTTTTTTATCTTTACCAGTATAAACTTTATACAATAAAGAATATTGATCTCTTACAACAGAAAAAATATTTGATTGAACTTCTAATTGTGAAACAGCAGTTGATCGGATTTTCTCAAGTAAAGATGGTAATCCTTCAGCTATGAAATCAGTACTTTTTTCTTTAGTTGATTTATAAATTCCAATCTTTTTATCTAATTCTTCTCTATTTGTAATTAACCTTGTAAATTCTTTACCTAAAATAAATTCTGGTATTTTACTAAGAATACTTCCAGCACCTTTGCCAATTTTACTCATTAATGTACTAGTATCATGAACAAAATTAGCAATTGCTCCAATTCCAGGAATATTAGTTATAATATTTCCAATTTTTTCACTTAATGTTTTCTTTTTATCTATAGCCTGAAAATCAGATGATAAAATACCAAATCCTTGTTTTCTAATATTAAGAATTTCTTGACCTATTAATCTATTAATATCATAAATACCTGAGGTCAACATTAACATTTTTTCATCATGAGTTTGAACAGAACTTATTAAATTACTAGATTTAGTTGATAATAATCTAATTGCAGATTCACTAATATTAAGTACTTTTGATGCTTTCTTTATTTCCTTTTTAGTTAAATCTGTTTTGCGTTCACCTTTTATCTGAGCAATAAATTCACGAGGTGAAATTTTACCAACAATTGCATTTAATAATTGAACAGATGGATCATATTTTGCAAATAATAATGAAACCTGATCTGTAATTGTATTTAAAATACTTTTCTTTGATGGTTCTGTTCTTTCTTTATAAGATAAAGCTGCTCGTTTAGTTCCTTTAATTTTGTCTTCTTCAGATGTGCTTATTTCAGAATAAATTGATGGTAAAACACTAGTATGACTTTCAATAAAAGACAATAATTGATATTGTAATTGATCCGGCATCATTAATTGATTTTGAGCAATTCCTAACTTATAATAAGGATCAATATATTTAGATAATGAATGTTTCTTTTCAGCAGATTCTGGAGATTTTTTCAAAGTTTTTAATTTTGATAATTTGGCACTTTTAGCTATAGAACTGACTATTTGTGTTCCTATAAGTCCTAATGCTAATGGAGACATTCCAGCAAAACCAGCTCCTCTTAAACCTGGAAGAAATTGAGGTAATGCAGTATGACTACCACCACCTAAAATTGTTGATTGAACACCATGAATAGCACCAGTACCCATCAAACCAACTGCTGAATGTGCTCCACCTAAAGCACCAGTTAATGCTCCAGTTGCGCCATTAGTTAATGCTCCAGTTGCACCACCAATAACACCACCCATTGAACCTAAAGCTAAATTTTTAACTAAATTAGCAGTATATAATCCTCGCATTGCCAAAGAAGCTGTTTGAGCACCTTGATATGCTTTACCCCAAGCACCTAATTCTTTTTCATATTGTCTTTGTTGTTGAAGTTTACTTATTTTACTAGCAGTACCAATTCCTTTAATACCACCTTGAAAAATTCCTCCTTCAGATACAATTGTTCCTCCTATTTTAGAAATAAGAGAATTATCTGAAGTTATTATATTCTTAGCAATATTACTTGCTAAGGGACTTTTGCTTGACATCAAAGTACTTAATATTTTATTAGATTTACCTTCTAATAAATGATTAGCATATTGCTCTAAAAATGTACTTCCAATATCAGCGCCTATTACAGCTTTATGACCATATATTTTTGATATTGCATCTTTTCTACGATCAATTTGTTCTCTTAATTTTTCTTTATTTATTGTTTTTTGTTGAACTTTTTGGTTTTCTTCTTTTTCACTTTCAATTTGTTCTCTTAAACGATCAACATCTATATTAGTAGGCAAAATTGATTTATTTTGTTGTTCTTCCTTTTTTTCATCATCTGATGTTGGAGTATTAATTTTATCATTACTCATTTAAATGCTCCTTATTAAAATATATAATCAACGAAACATAACTTGTGTAAAAACAGAAGGATCATAATCATCATTAATATTATTATCATCTTCATAATAATAATCATCATAATTATCATCATTGATAATAAATTGATTATCTGATTGTATTTTTTGTTTTGGATTAAATGTTTTTGCTAATGACACTAATGATTCATATTGTTTTTTACTTTCTTTTTCTGAACCATTAACTAATAATGGTCCAATTTCCATATATTTTTTACTTCTAATTAAAGCACAAAAACAAGATGCCATAAATAAATCATCATATAATGAACTTTTAAATGATCCTGTATTTGTTTTACTAATTCCAGATAATTGATCAATTAAATTTTGTGATTTAATTCCTTTTGGATTTTCATTTAATGCTTGCATTAAACATCCAACCATTAATGGTTTAGTCATTCCCGTTGTTTTAATTCCTAATTCACTTAAATTATTAATATTTGATTTATATAAATAATTAACATAATTAATATCATTAATATTATTAATTAAATATTCAATTGGTGCTCGACCAATTGAATTGTTCTCATTACATAATATTATTTGTTGCATTCTATTATTAATTTGTTTTGCTAACCATCTAAAAACAAAATCTATATCTTGTCCAAATTTTGTATAACTTCCATATTTAAATTGTAATTCAGCAATTTGATTAAAATTTTTAAAACTATAAATTTCAATAGTACAATAATTTCCAAGTAAAGATTCCGCCGTATCACATCCAATTAAATAATAATCATTTATGTCAAATTTATTTGTAAAAATATCTAATTTTGCTAAATTTGGAGTTGTTAAAGATGAACAAGGTGGTTTACTTTTAAATGCACTAAGTATTTCATCTGTAAAAATACAATCTGTAGATCCAACAAATATTAAATCTAATTCTTGATTTATTGTTCTTTGATCTGCAATTTCTGCACATTGATCTTCATACCATTGTTGATCTTTACTTGGATCTTCAGACCAATGATATTTAATTTTGATATATTTATTACTATTTGATTCATTTACAATTTTATGTTTATCAATATCAGGTAACCATAAACCAGTTTTTGAATCAAATAATAAATTAGAATCTATTGCATTCATATATCTATCATAAAACCACTTTCCAACACCAATAGTTCCATTTGGTGTAGAAGTAATTAATGTAAAAGTAGGTCTATTTACTTTTTTAGCTTGTTCTCTAGCTTTACTTAATGTTGATTGAGCAGATCCATATATTTCTCTCATTCCCGCATTATTACTACCAATAAATGCAGCCTCATCAATATATAGAATTGGAGCTGTCAATGATCTAGCTAATGTATTAACATTATGAACAGTTGAAGGATAAAATACTTCAATTTTAGAATCATTAAATAATGTTAAATATGTTTTAATAGATGAATCACTTTTAAATTTTTTCTTCGGCAACATCCAATCAGGCAAATTCGAAATTATATCTTTAATCTTATTTAAATTTTCAAATGCTGCATTTTTTTTCATATTTAAAATAATAACTCTAGTATGAGGAAAAAATACTGTAGCCCATGATAAAATTAATGCTGCAACACTAGATTTACCTAACTGTCTTGAAGCCATTAATACTGCACGTTCAAAAGTTAAAAGTACTCGAATTGTTATTTTCATTTTCGGATGTAAATTTTTTGGAGTTATTTTAATTAACTCACCAGTACTTTCAACTAAATATGCATAGTTATAAATATAATAAAATATATTGTTTTTGCACTTGATCCACTCTCGAGCATAAAACTCGATATCCTTTTTGTTAATTTTATTAGCCATATGATTAATCTCTTTTTTTGTTTATATAAAAATATATTATTTAGCGTTTAAAAAATGACACCAATTAATTTTTTTTGTTTTCCCATTGTATGGAACAGCAATATGAGATTCTAATAATAAATGTGATAATGATTTACCATCAACATAAACATCAGCAACAATACGAAAATATTTTCCACGTTGTACATTTTTTAAAACAATACAATGAGAATGTTTACAAATTTCATAAGTAATATTTTTAGCAAGTAATGCAGCTTTATGTTCTGCCAAACAATGTGATCGAATTTCAGGACAATCAACACCACGAACTCGAACAGGAATATTATATCCAATTAACGGATGCACATTTGAAATATTAACAGTAATTGTATCCCCATCATAATTCTTTACAAATTGAACATTTTGAAAGTCACCAAAATTATTAATTTTTGAAAAGCAGATAGATGTGAATGATAAAGTAATTGCAACTACAATAATTAATGAAAAATATTTAAACATTTGAAAATAAACTCCTTTTTAAAAATTTAAAATTACTTCAAGATTGCAAAAAAGTATTACTTTTTGTCTTAATTCTTCTAATGTACCATTATTAATAATTGTATAATCATAATCAAAATTAAATACATTTTTATCTGAATCATTATTTGGAATGTGTAAATTAGGTTTAGTAACTAATAATGTCTTACAATTAGAAAAAGTATTTTTAAATTTTTGAATTTCTAAAGGTTCTCTACATTGAATAAAAAAAATATTATATTTACTATTTTTTTTATTTAATGTAGTAACTTGGTCTACAATCCAGTGATATGAAAAATTATTATACTCAGTTAAACTATTTTTTATATCAGATAATAATTTTCTATATGCATCCGTTTTTTGAATATTATCCTTTTTTAAAAATTCATTTACAATTTTTTTAATTGGATCTATTGAAGATAAACTATAAACATTATATTTCTTTAAATATTCTTGACACATACTAATTACTGTATCTTTGCCACTTCTAGCTACACCATTAATAATAATTACCATAAAAACAATCTCCTTTTTTTTAAAAAAATTTACTATTCAATAATTTAATATAGAAATTAATATAATAAAAAAAATATATAATAATTAATTATTGTATATTTTAATTTAAAAAAATAAAAAGAGACATTGCTTATCAATTATACACTTGTAGTTAATCTTAAATTTTAATATTTAAGTTGACACAGACAATTGACTATTAGTTCACCCTGGAATGCCACTCCTAGTTTCAGGCTCTGGGGGTGTCAGTATTATATATAAATATATTACTTAGTCCTCATTATTAATTATTTAATATCTTAAATAATTAATATTACTAATAGTCAAGTCGGAGGAGACCAACCTAATTAATTAAGCTGAGCTTTTAATTAGCTTTTATCATGAAGTTATTTTTAAAAGTAAGCAAAAAATAAATATGGTGGCCTAATTTTTAAAAAAATATATATAATTAAAAAAATAATATTTTAAAAAAATTAGAAGTGTATATTGATGAGCAATGTCTCTTTTTGGCTTTAATATTTATTTTTTTATTTAAAATCTACGGCAAAATTTGGAGGATAATTAATTCATCATGGAATCTGAAAAAGACTTATTAAAATGGTATGATAAAAAATATTGTTTAGAAGCAGTTAAACAAAATGCATGGGCATTACAATTTGTCAAAAAACAAACAGAAGAAATATGTTTAGCTGCAGTAAAACAAAATGGAGAAGTATTACAATATATAAATAATCCAACTGAAAAAATATGTTTAGAAGCAGTTAAACAAAATGGATATGCTTTAAAATATATAAATAATCCAACTAAAAAAATATGTTTAGCTGCAGTAAAACGAAATGGAGAAGTATTACAATATATAAATAATCCAACTGAAAAAATATGTCTAGTTGCAGTAAAACAAAATGGATATTCATTACAATTTATTCATAATCAAACTGAGGAAATTTGTTTGGCTGCAGTAAAACGAAATGGATTAGTAATACAATATGTTAAGAATCAAACTGAAAAAATATGTTTAGCTGCAGTAAAACAAAATGGAAAAGCACTACAATATGTTGAACATCAAACTGAAAAAATATGTTTAGAAGCTATTAAACAAGATGGATATTTATTGCAATTTATTTATAATCAAACTGAAAAAATATGTTTAGAAGCTATTAAACAAGAAGGATATTTATTGCAATATGTTAAAAATCAAACTGAAAAAATATGTTTAAAAGCTATTAAACAAAATAGCTATACTTTACAATATATCAAAAATCAAACTGAAAAAATATGTTTTAGAAGCAGTAAAACAAAATGGATGGGTATTACAATATGTTAAAAATCAAACTGAAGAAATATGTTTAGCCGCAGTTAAACAAAATGGAGAAACTTTGAAATATGTTAAAAATCAAACTGAAGAAATATGTTTAGCCGCAGTTAAACAAAATGGAGAAGCTTTGAAATATGTTAAAAATCCAACTGAAGAAATATGTTTAACTACATTAAATCAAAATATTGAAGCGATCAAATATATTGATATTAAAAGATTTCCCAGGGTATATGAAAAATATTTATTTATGATTAGATAACCATACTATAATATAGGAGATTATTATGGAATCTGAAAAAGACTTATTAAAATGGTATGATGAAGAATATTGTTTAAAAGCTGTTAAACAGAATGGGTTAAATTTAAAATATGTTAAAAATCCAACTAAAGAAATATATTTAGAAGCTATTAAGCAAGATGGATTAGCAATACAATTTATTAAAAATCCAACTGAAGAAATGTGCCTAGAAGCTATTAAACAAAATGCGCATTCAATATATCGTATTAAAAATCCAACTGAAGAAATGTGTTTAATAGCTGTTAAACAAAATGAATATATTTTACAATACATTCATAATCCAACTGAGGAAATATGTTTAGAAGCAGTAAAACAAAACGGATGGGCATTACAATATATTAAAAATCAAACTGAAGAAATTTGTTTGGCCGCAGCAAAACAAAATGGATTAGCTTTACAATATATCAAACATCAAACTGAAGAAATTTGTTTAGAAGCTATTAAACAAAATCCATGGGCAATGCAATACGTTCATAATCAAACTGAAAAAATTTGTTTAAAAGTTATTAAACAAAATGAAGATACTTTACAATTTATTCAAAATCCAACTGAAAAAATATATCTAATCGCAATAAAACAAAATCCACGAATACTGAGATTTATCAAAAATCAAACTAAAAAAATTTGTTTAGAAGCTATCAAACAAAATGGAGAAGTTTTAAAATTTATCCATAATCCAACTGAAGAAATGTATTTAGAAGCTGTTAAACAAAATGGAGAAGTTTTAAAATTTATTCAAAATCCAACTGAAGAAATGTGTTTGGAAGCTGTTAAACAAAATCCATGGGCATTGCAATATGTTAAAAATCAAACTGAAGAAATTTGTTTAAAAGCTGTTAAACAACATGGACTAGCACTACAATATGTTTATGATCCAACTGAAAAAATATGTTTAACAGCTATTGATCAAAATAAAAATGCTATTATTTTTATTGATATTAAAAAATTTCCCAGGGTATATGAAAAATATTTGTTTATGGTTAAATAAACATAATAAGGAGATTATTATGAAAGAAGAAGACTTATTAAAATGGTATGATGAAAAATATTGTTTAAAAACTGTTAAACAGAATCCATGGGCATTACAATATGTCAAAAATCAAACAGAAAAAATATGTTTAGAAGCTATTAAAAAATATGAATATACTTTACAATATATTCATAATCCGACTGAAAAAATATGTTTGGAAGCAGTAAAACGAAATGGATTAGCTTTACAATTTATTCACAATCCAACTGAAAAAATATGTTTAGAAGCAGTTAAACAAAATGGATTAGCTTTACAATATGTTAAAAATCAAACAGAAAAAATATGTTTAGAAGCTATTAAACAAAATCCATGGGCATTGCAATATGTTAAAAATCAAACTGAAGAAATTTGTTTAAAAGCTGTTAAACAACATGGATGTTTATTGCAATATATTCATAATCCAACTGAAAAAATATGTTTAGAAGCTATCAAATATAATGAAGATGTTTTACAATATATTTATAATCCATCTAAAAAAGTATGCTTAGAAGCAATTAAACAAAATTCGTGGTCATTACAATATATTCATAATCCAACTGAAGAAATATGTTTAGAAGCTATTAAATATAATGA
>Ga0190327_1000171_pt1 | contig 10744 bp, 9 predicted proteins | sample 48720401_MG_FD_161667 | JGI IMG/M metagenome (GOLD analysis project Ga0190327, IMG submission 161667) | Hydrothermal vent sediment bacterial communities from Southern Trench, Guaymas Basin, Mexico - 4872-04-0-1_MG | ecosystem: Environmental > Aquatic > Marine > Hydrothermal vents > Sediment ... | reverse complement strand
TGGTTGTCATAGACGAATTTTACACTTTCACATGGATAATTGCCAACTATTTTCAATTCCTAAAAAAAAGTTGGCAGTCTTAACGATCTGTTTTTACAATCCTTTTTGCTCATTTTGCCAACTTTACCAACTTTTCAAGAAACAATATTAATTATATAATAAAATTATTTTTATTATATAATTAATAAAATTATTTTATTATATAAACTCTCAAGTAAAAAGTTGGTAAAGTTGGCAAAATACATATTATCCTCTATAAATTCAGCCATTTACCATTGCCAACTATTTTTAAAAGCTGGAAATAGTTGGTTATAACAGTTAATAGCTGGCAAAATATCAATAAGATCCCCTTTCTATACCGGAATAACTATCTTCCGAATTGTCCGCATGCTGCACCATTTCCCGATCAGCATGCCATTTTTTGAGAATTATACCTGCAAATGCTCTTCGGCCATTAACTCGATTTACTTTTAACTTTAATGCTGCTCGTTCATAAAAAGTGTTGCGACCCACAGGGCGCACACCGGCATCTTCCTTCGCCCATTTAGAATATGCCGTATACAGACTTTGTTTGTATGTTGACACACCTTCAATATATTCCACTGCCTCATCATCATTCAAAAAATTAAACACACTATCTTGGACATTTTTCCATTTATTCATTTGTTCAGTGTGCTGTTTTGTCTTTGACAACTCAAAATTATTTCCGATAAGACGTTCAACTCCTTCTAAACCCCAAGCCAGGAATTGATCCATTTCATTTTCGGCAATCTTTTTGCCTAACCGCCGTATTTTCATTTTAGGGGGTACTTTCTTCTCAAAATAAATAATCGCCCACCGCCGGTAGAAGCCGTCACTGTGATCGTTCGTCATTGGAAAAGCGTTAGCAGAAAAAATGTGCCCCGCTTTTGGTAAAAATTGAAACGGATTAATATAAAGCGGCTTGGCCGTCAAATAAGTATCTGCCGACACTATGTCTTTAAAATCCGAATTAATTGGTTTGGTATTACCGACTTCCCCAATGATATTAATTATTTTGCCTGCCAACAAGGCTTTAAAACACACATCATTCATTTGATCAGGTTTTATCGCGCATCGAAAGTCTTGGTGAAAAGCATGAGTGATAAGATCAAGCAAAACACTTTTGCCGTTATCCCCTAAACCCAATAACAACGCCGCCTTTTGCAATGAGCACATACACCCTGTCAGTAAAGCCCCAACGACCTCTTGTAATAGCAATTGCTGTGCTTTATCCAGGGCATAATCCAAATAATTCTGGAACATAGGTGCTTTTTCAGGACAATAGGCTGTTGCTGGGTCAGTGTCTAATTTCCATCTCGCCTTCAGTTCTGGTGTATAACTTAAAGTAATAAGACCATTTTCTGTAATTTGATAAAATTTACTTGCTCCTGGTAAGCCGTAAGGAGCATTATAAAAAAATTTTTCATCAACTTTAGAATAATACATCAGGCGGGTTGCCGCTTTGTAATCTGGTCCTTTTTTATAATTTTTTAAACCAGTGTATTCTCGTGCACTTTCAATTTCTACTTTTTCAAAACTATATTTTTCGTACAAACCATTTGTGCTATCTCCATACCGCCACAACGAATCTTCAGCTCCAACAACCTCCTGATACTGCTGTTCAATATTTTCAATAAAATGATCAGCTATTTCAATGTGTGTTGCGTCTTCCCAGAGACCAACTTTGCCCATGGCACTACCATTTGGATAAGTTTTATTTTGCCTGAGAATGGCATCTAAAGTATTTTTGGGAATTTTTAAGTATTTTTTACAAGCTTCCTTGAAAGCATGCAACTCAAGAGGAGCGAATTTTTGATTGTTTAATATTTCTTCAACAACCGGATTAACCGCTAAGATATCTATACTACCGTCCTCAATTTCGGACGCTAATTGTTGAACATTGCAGATTGCATCCTTGATGTCCAAATTACCGTTTTGAAGTGAACCCTCTTCCGAAGACTCATCATTTACAGATTCGGCATGAAGTAAATATTTAATACCACCGTGGGCAAATGAATTAAAACAAGGCTTTTGGTCGTTTCCATTAGCATAAAATTTACCTTTGCACTTCCCGAGTTCAGGTTCTTGAGGATCAGCTCCAGTCGCCTGATCATATTTTTCAAGATTCTCCAGCACCTCTCCAATGGATACTGTTCCGTATTTATCAAAATTCAGAACGTCATCCCTATATAAATCCCAAAGCGCTCCATTTCCGCATCTTGCCTGAACAGTTTTCTCGGCATCCTCAAGGGAAAGGTCCGAGCCAATCTTTTGTGCAGCTTCAACAAGCTTAGGAGCCTCAAGTTCAATATATTTTTCCTGGATTTTCTTCTGTTCAGGTTGAGCCTGAATTTTTGCAGCCTGCAAAATGATCTCGTAATCTTTAAACTCAGAAGGATTCAGAACAGGGTATTGTTCAGTATTCATCAACATCATGCACCCCCCGGGATATATAGTGGATCAGGTCGTCTCTGGGCCATGTTTGCACTCGTGAGCTTTGCCCCCGCCACAAAATCCAAGCGTTCCGGACCGAATACTGCTTCATCGAAAATAGTGCGCTTCAATAATGATCCTGAACGTGAAATCTTGATGTAGCCATGGCTGGCGAGCCACAGACGCTGAAATAATGTCTTAGCAAACCGAGGCAGATCTTTTCCATTTTTTACAAGGAAATATAGATGAAACCCTGTACCCTTGCCACGGAGTTCCTTATTGCCGTGGTATATACAGCTCGACGTTGAATAAGTTAACACCTTGGGTATGGCAGCGAATCCTGGGTAGACTGAGTTAATAATTTTAATAATTTCCTGATAACCACGTTCCGGTTGGCCATCATCTGGATCATAGTCGATCATTGCTAATGCCGTATCTTCAGGATAATGGAAAAAATCTTTTGATCTTGTAATTGTTCCGGGTTGATTTCTGAAATTCTCTATTGACACAATTTTTGTTTTTTCTAACCCACAAATGCCGTGTCCAATTGCTTGGTTGAAACCCAGACCCATAAGATAGTCTGGGAACTCAGGCAATGTCATGGTGACTGTTATTGCAGTACCGCGCGCCATTGTGATTTGGCCTGGATACTTTCTTATTTTCCCTTCGGAGTCCATACCAATTTTCTTAGTAAGGATTCCGTTATCCGTTGTATATTCGGTAAGCTGGAAGGTTTCGTCTGTTTGGATATTTTTCATAATCATCCCTATGCGCTGAGCTTGACACGATTGGTATCAAGAAAACGATCAAGGTCCTTTGTATCATACAAGACCTTTCTTCCGATTTTTATGTAATCGGGTCCGCGCCCATGATGTCTCATATTATTTAATGATTGAGCGGCCACACCAATGTATTGTGCGGCCTGTCGGTTGCCGAGTCTTTTTGAGCTTAATGCCATTTCGTTGTATCCTCTTTTAGTGATTAATCAAATAAAATCTGGCTTATTTGTCTACTAAGAGAAGGTACAGAAAATAGAGTTTATCTAAAAGATATGGCAATATGACAAAAATAAAAAATCATATTACCATATGTGGATCCTATTGATTTTAAAGGGGATATTTTTACGATGCAGCAACACGATAGGAAGTTACCATGTTTGGATACTTACTTTTTGGTTTTTTCACCCAATTTTCTTTTATATTTTGAAGGAATTTTATTCCAAATTTTCTGAAACACAGCATCCGGCAGGAGAGCGTATTTTCCCAATTTTTCATCCTTTTTTTTCAATTGGTTTTCAATGTGTGTTAGCACATCTTCTTTTCTTGGGAGTTGACCGTTCTTCTTTAATTCATCCTGGCAGAAATCAATACTATCTTTTGCCCAATATTCAAAATTTCCCCCCACAGTATTTTCATTTGTATTACCTTGAACATCTTCCGACCAAACAATTTTCCCGTCTTTCTGCTCATTGAACTGTAATTCATCGGGTATCGGTAAATTAAAACTTTTCGCCCATTTCAAAAATTGTACCGGTTTGTAATAAGTATCAGTTTTAAAAAACATATGTTTAAAAAGAGGGTTTTCCTGCCGTTTTATCGCTTTTATCCCTCCGTCTTTTTCACCAAGATCTACACCAAGATCGAACATCTTTCTTATTTCATCCAGGATAACACTAATTTCATAGTACAATTGTCCCGCTGGATTATTTAATACTTCAGGATAAAAAAGACCTAACTCCCTGGCGGCTTCATCAACAATTTGTTTAAAATTTTCGATCCCTCTTATCCCGATCAATACTCCGGCACAGTTAAATTCACTTTGTAGTATTTCCGATCTGAAAGATTTGTAGTCTGGCCTGTTACCATAATCGTCTTTATCAAGAGTAATGTGCTCACATATTTCTATAGTCCCGTTTCCCTGTTCTACACCTAAATACGGAAGTTGATCTCTTAAATTCAAGTCGCGTCTCCTTTTGTGGCATCTGGTTTACTGAATCCCGATTGAAAATTTATGGTCGTATATTTTTGCAATACATATATCAATTTTGCCGGAAGATGCAAATGGAGAAGTGGGGTTTAGACAAAACACCTATACAAGATATTTTCTACAGGGTTACCCAAAGATACCCTCAAATATTAGCCGGAGGTTGGAAATAGGGTTGGAAAATCAACAATCCCAAAATAAAAAAGCCTTCAGATAAACTCTGAAAGCCTTGTTTTTATTAGTGGTGATCCCACCGGGAATCGAACCCGAGTTTCTGGCGTGAGAGGCCAGCGTCCTAACCGCTAGACGATGGGACCACAAAAGTACTTATACTTATATTAAAGTGTGTATATTGTCAAATAAAATTACCGGCTTATGCAGGCTTGTTTCTTTGCCCTTTTTTGAAACCAAAGATAAGATATATGAGCCAGCCTATGATGGGAATGATGGCAACAAAATGCCAGATGATTTTTATTTTTATTGATCCGAAATCCTTAAAGATAATGTCGATTAAGGCCAGCATGGTCAGGCCGAAAGATATAGCGAAAATAAGCAGGATATATAAAATGGTTTGGTCCATCAGAGCTGTTTTTTTATTCTTTTAACTTGTCTGAGATTTTTAACAATATGTCCACATAGTAATTACTGTGGTTATAGCTGAACAATACCTCATGTTGTTTTTGCCTTGCAATCCCGGGTTTCCAGCCATGATGGTTCAGGTAGTTGGCCACACTGAAAATGGCATCGGCATGGGTAAAAAGATCGATTTTGCCATCGTTGTTTCCATCTTTGGCGAGTTTAAGCGCATTGGAAGGCATGAATTGGGAAATTCCCATGGCGCCTGCATATGAGCCTTTGATACTTTCGGGCGCAAGATTTTCTTGTTCTGAATATTTGATAAGGGCTTTGAGTTCCTCATATCCCCATTTTGAACGGTTTTGAACTTTTTTTATAAAGGCCCCTTTTTCGGTTTTTTTCTTGTTAGGAATGGAGTTCCAGATTCTTTCCCTCAATGAGTCATCTGTCAACGCAGCCATGGTGGAAAGAGTGTTAATAACAATTCGGTTTCCAAGATATGATCCAAGCCGTGTTTCAACAAGCAAAATAGCGGTGATGATTGTTTTATCAACGCCGTATGCTTTTTGTGCCTGGTCAAGAGCAGTTTTATGAGCGTCTAAATATTTCAACGCCTTTTTAATGGATTTTTTTGATGTAAACTGGTTGTAATTAAGACTTGATTCCGTATGAATAAAGAACAGGGATACACCTTCAGGATTGAAAAAAATATTTTTGTTGGAAAACAATCGTTCTATCTTTTCTTTTTCAAATCCATCATGGATAAGTTGCTGGATTAATTTGTCAAACTCATTGCCTTTCTTGGTTTCCTGCCCTGATAAAGGAGAGGATAAGATTAAAAAAGAGATGAAAATAAAAAAAGTAATCAGTTTTGTGTGTAATGATGGCAACATAAGTTTCATGGTTTTTTTTGCCCGCTCCTTTTTTTTCGATCATATGCCAGACATCGCAAAATTGCAAAAATAATCATACGGGTACAATTTTTTATTTCTTATAACCTATTTTTTTTTGGATTGCATCAAAAAAATACGAATAAAAAACACCCGGTCACTAAAACTTTCGATGACCGGGTGTCGGTTTTGTTTAAATCTCTTAGAAGGATTTAAATGTCGTAATAGAGATAGAATTCATGAGGATGAGGGCGACTGATAACCGGTTTAACTTCGTTTTCCATTTTATAGTCAATCCAGTATTCAATGACATCTTTGGTAAACACATCGCCTTTCAGCAAAAAGTCATGATCTTCTTTCAGAGCAGATAGTGCCTCTTCCAGAGAACTGGGTGCAGATTCCATTTCAGCAAGCTCTTCCGGTGGGAGATCATAAATATTTTTATCCATTGGATCGCCCGGATCGATTTTGTTCTGGATACCGTCAATCATGGCCATTGCAATAGCTGAAAAAGCCATGTATCCGTTGCATGAGGGATCCGGGGTTCGAAATTCAATCCGTTTGGCTTTGGGAGATCCCGAATACATGGGAAGCCTGATGGCAGCACTTCTGTTCCTACTGGAATAGGCAAGATTGATGGGTGCTTCAAAGCCGGGAACCAGTCTTTTGTAGGAGTTGGTAGTGGGGTTTGTGATGGCACAAAGGGCTTTGCAGTGTTTCATGATACCGCCGATGGCGTAAAGCGCCATATCTGACATGCCGGCATATTTGTTGCCTGCAAATAAGGGATTCCCATCTTTCCAGAAACTCATATGGGTGTGCATGCCGGTTCCATTGTCACCATATAATGGTTTGGGCATGAAGGTTACGGTGTGATCATGTTTAGCAGCAACATTTTTAAGGACATATTTGAACCATGCAAGGCTGTCTCCCATGTTTAACAGAGAATCAAATCTAAGATCGATTTCAGACTGACCGGCAGAGGCTACTTCATGATGCTGGCATTCCATGGCAATTCCGAGTTCTTCCAACGTCAACATCATTTCGGTTCTCATGTCCTGGTATTGGTCATTAGGGGGCAGGGGGAAATATCCGTGTTTGGCGCGGATTTTATATCCAAGATTAGGCATTTCATCCGCGCCGGTGTTCCAATGGGCTTCAGGAGAATCAATTTCGAAAAAAGCAGCATTGGGTTCAGAAGCATATCGAATATTACTGAAGATAAAAAATTCAGGTTCAGGGCCAACGTAAATCGTATCACCAAGCCCCGTGCTTTTGATGTATTGTTCAACTTTTTTGGCAATCCCTCTGGGGTCACGGCTGTAAGCTTCCAGAGTGATGGGTTCATGAATATTGCCAATGATGGCAAGTGTCGGGACTTTGAAAAAGGGATCTATTTTAGCCGTTCCGGCTTCAGGGATAACAATCATATCAGAGTTATCAATATTCTGCCATGCTCTCATGCTTGATCCGTCAAACCCGAATCCATCTTCAAATGCCGAGTCTGTGAATTCACAAACAGGGACACTAAAATGCTGCCATGTGCCGATAAAGTCCATGTATCGGATATCAACAACTTTGACATCGTTTTCTTTTACCATTGCAATTACATCTTTGGGTGTCATTATAATTCCTTTTTTATGGGGGTGTATTAATGTATGTTAAAGTGCATCTGTTCCTGTCTCACCGGTTCTTACCCGGATGACCTGTTCAACAGACGACACAAAAATTTTTCCATCACCGATTTTTCCGCTTTTGGCAGCGTTCCTGACAGTTTCGACAGTTTCATCTGCTCTTTCATCACTGACAACGATTTCAACTTTTATTTTGGGTACAAAGTCCACAACATATTCTGCGCCTCTGTATATTTCCTTATGCCCCTTTTGCCGGCCATACCCGTTAACTTCCGTCACCGTCATTCCATAGATACCGATTTCGCTTAGGGCTTCTTTTACATCATCCAGTTTGAATGGTTTCAAGATTGCTTCAATTTTTTTCATTATTAACCTCCTTTGAATATATTTGTGGCAGACTTTTTAAAATCGCATTTTTGATTTGCTTAAGTCCTTGTTCAGTTTCAATTTTTGCATCATTTTCAAGGCTTCTGACATAAAAAATATCAATTACCTGGTCAACTTTTGTGGCGACCATGGCCACATCAACATTTGTATGACTCCGGTATAATGCATTGGTAATGGAAAATAAAAGCCCTGGAAAATCATAGGTAAATACTTCAACAATAGTGAAAAAGCTGGATGTTTCATTATCGAAGCGGATGGTATTGGGTTTAGGAATTTTACCGGATGATACCTGGATTGTTCTGGGTATTTTAGATAGGGCGTTATCCAGGAAATGGTCGTTGCTAATGGCATGGATCAGATCGGTTTCCGCCTTTTTCCATTTTTCTGTTTCAAAAATTCTGTCTTTAGGCGGATTGACCTTGAAAATATCCAACACATGTTCCTCCCCAAGCGAATAAGCCTGGGAAGCAACAATATCAAGGTTATTCAGAAAGAAAACGCCTGCTATTTTTGAATAAAATCCGGGTTTATTTTTCCCGCAAATGGATACGGTACGTATATCAGAGTCCTTTTCTTTTGATATTTGCCAGATAAAGTCGTTGGCCTTAAGATTCCGGTAAAGGTTTATATGGTCAACAATGTTTTGTGCGGGAATATAAACCAGGTATCTTCGGGACATTGATTCAAGCTGTTTATTTATTTCATCTTCGCGCCATCGGTTTTTTAACAGTCTTAGAACATCATTTTTCTTTTTGTCGATGAGCCGCTGGGTTTTTTTTGATGCCAGATCTCCTTTTTTAAGAATGCCCATTGTTTTTAAAAAGAGATCTCTTAAAAGGTTTTGAGTCCATTCATTCCATGCTTTGGGACCGGTTGCCCTGGAATCTGCTATGGTAAGAAGATAGAGCATTCTCAGCAATCTGATTTTTCCAATTTTATTGGCCATATAGACAGCGGTTTCTTCATTACAGATATCTCTTCTGGTTGCAGTCTTTACAAGAATCAGATGGTTTTCAATTAAAAAAACAGCATCTTCGATTTGTGTTGAATTGAAGCCAAATCGTTTCAAAATAGGCTTTGCTATTTTCGCCCCTGTTTTTGAGTGTTCTTTTGCCGGGTTTGATTTGCCGATATCATGGAGAAGGGCCGCGAAAAGCAAGATATTTTTATTACGCACTTCCCTGAATACGGAATGATAAAGGGTCTCCATGGGTGAGTTGCCAGGTTCTTTGAAATTGTTAATGATCTGAACGCATCGAATGGAGTGTTTGTCCACCGGAAATCGGTGATAATGATTGTACTGAATTTTGTTCACAATGGCAGAAAATTCCGGGATAAATTTTTCCAGAATACCGGTTGCCAGCATAACATTAAGAACATTGAATTCCCAGTAAGACAGGGAAAGGATTCTTTTAAATATTTTAATGCAGGCATGGTTTTTTTTGATATCACCATCCACAAGATGTAAAAACTCACTGACAATTCTTCTGGCTTCAATGGATAAGGGAATTTTTCTTAGTCCGCTTTCAAGAAAAATTTTTAATAAAAGATCCGGTTTTTGCAGGATAGCCACAGTGTTGATAAAATAGAGTCTTCTTTTTTTAATCACTAGCCCGTCTGTTTTTGTAGGGCGAGGTTCAGAAGTCCCTTTTTTAATGCGGATAGTTCCAAGAATATCTTCAAAGGTGATTTGATTGATTTGTTTTAAAAAATCCATCCGGGTATGAAGGTTACCTAAAAAATGTTCAACTCCCGGTTGTCGATTTTTTGATCGATACCCTAAAAGACCGGCCAGTTCCATCTGGTATTCAAAATGAAGCGTGTCGCATTTTCTTTTTGTGATATGATGCAGAAAATTTCTAATTTTCCAAATATCATTCAGGGATTCTTCCAGGGATAAATATTCGAAATTTGATAAGAATCCATAGTATTCCAGGTCTCTTCTGGTTTTGATATTGGATTTTATTTTTGCATACCATAAAAGCGTATGGTAATCCCGAAGGCCACCGAATCCGGATTTTAAGTCTGGGGCAATAAGATAAGTAGAATCCCCAAAGTCAAAATGTCTTTTTTCACCATGTTCGAACAGATAGTTAAGTGTGTCCTTCAAGTGTCTGGTAGATAAATCCGACCTGAATTTTTCTATAAAGGATGTGTAAATCAATGATGCGCCGCAAACAAATCTGGCATCCAGCATGGTGGTTAAAATATCAAACCGTTCAAAGGCCATCTCAAGACATTCGTTGATATTTCTAACCGCATACCCGACTTCAAACCGGGCATCCCACAGGGGGTAAAGAAGTTCCTGTACAAAGGCTTCAACTTCGGGAGGAACGCTTTTTTCAAACAGGATTAAAAGATCGATATCAGAATGAATGCACTGCTCTTTTCTACCATACCCTCCCAGAGCGATGATAGCAAAGGGGGTTCCGGCAATCGTCATTTTTTTTGCAGCAATGCTTTTTTCAAATATTGAAAAAAAGTATTCATCTATAACAGATGCATGTTTTTCAAGAAACTCAGGTTCATCCCCGCAAAGAAATTGTTTTATCAAGGCCTCTCGTTTTTTGATTAATATGTCTGTGTTTGTTTTATCCATATCTGTTTTACCCTTATTTATTTTAACATAAGCAATGGTCGTGCCAGATCAGGCCTGGTCTGGCATTTATTAAGAGGTATTAAAAATATGAGCGAAAAATTATTATATATAAAAGATTTATCACAAAAATGTTATAAACAATGGAAAATAAATTTCATTTTTGTAATTTAATGAATGAGTACCAAAATTAAAGCAAGCCCGAGTTGAAAAATTATAAAAGG
>Ga0190327_1000170_pt1 | contig 10749 bp, 8 predicted proteins | sample 48720401_MG_FD_161667 | JGI IMG/M metagenome (GOLD analysis project Ga0190327, IMG submission 161667) | Hydrothermal vent sediment bacterial communities from Southern Trench, Guaymas Basin, Mexico - 4872-04-0-1_MG | ecosystem: Environmental > Aquatic > Marine > Hydrothermal vents > Sediment ... | reverse complement strand
TATACAGGTAATGTAGGGTCTGGGTATATTACAGCTGACTTCAGTCCAGACAATCCTGATTTTAGTACGCCTTATTTTACCATTCCCTCAGCAGGATGGGGTGGAACATTTGCTGCCAATGATACAGTAACATTCACAACAATCCCCGCTGCTAAAGCTGTATGGTTAAAAAGAGTTGTTGTCCCAGGTATGAATGTAACATCTAATATGTTTAGGATTGGAATCCTAGGTAAGGTTTATTAATTTCTTTTTGATTGGGATCACCAGCTTGATAGGAGCTGGTGGTTCCTTTTGAGGTATTATCTATGTTCAAGTTTTTGTGTAGATTAGGTATTCATAAGCCTCTAACAGGACATACCTATCATTTTACTGATACAGTTTCAGGTAAGTCTGTATATATTGCAAAGTGTCCTTGTGGTCGTGAATGGTTGACTGATAGTCCCTTTTCATTTTTTGGATTTAAAATTGCTAGAAAATACTAGCAATTAAGATTCTACATTGTAGTCTTTCTTTTTTGATGTAGGTCTTTTTCTAGGTCTGGGCTTTTTACTGCTTTCATCATTATTATCTTCTGGAAATATTATTTGTACAGGTCCTTTTACATATTTGGATTCTTTTACAGGATTGGCTTCTGTTGGGTCACCTATACATGCTACTTCCCAACTTGTTTCTATAAATCCTTCTCTTACTAATAATGGACTGATTCTTGTAACCAGTCCTCTACGTTCTGCATTACTTTTATTTAATGCAAACATTGCGGTTACATGACTATATTTGCGTTTATCCTCAGAGAAGTTTTCTAATGTTTGGGTTCCTTTTTTGTATGATTTTGAGTCTGCCTGTGTTGCTGTTACAACACATGCTTCCCACTCTTGGCTCAATCTACGTAAATCTAACCATATTTGGTTTATCTTATGTCTTTTATCTTCATTTTTTCCTGTAGTAGTGTCTAGTATATCAGCATAGTCAATTATAATTACTTGAGGGATGAAATTCTCATCTTTTTTCCAGTGTTCTAGTATGGTTTGAATTTGTTTGACTGTTAAGGTGGAGCTAACGTGTACTGATAATCTAATGTTCTTTAAAATTGATGCTCTTTTGGATTCCAAGAAGTCTTTAACATCCTCTTCTTGTAACACTGGAACAAGTTTATACCCTATTTTTAGTTTCATTTCATGTAATTCTTCATCGTATGAAATATCTTGTGGATAAGGTAGTTTACTGACTTCTAACTTTCTATTAGGTAACCAAGGTTTTCCAACTAGTTGACTATATATTCTACATACCCTTTGTGCTGCTGATAAATCCCCCGCCTCAAATATAGCAACTTTTCTATGTCTCCTTGCTGCCTGTATGGCTAAATACTGAAGAATCCATGATTTACCTGACTTTTCAGGACCTTGAAATGCTATTAAGGAAGCTGGATATGTATGAGGACGAATTATTTCTCCAATTTTTCCTGATAAAGGAATAAGGCATTTTTTGTTTGATGAGAAGTATTCCTCAACTAGTTTTTCATCTGCTAGATTAATATCTGAAGGTTCTTCTATTCTTATAGGTTTAAAATTTTCCACTTTTTCCAAAGCCTCAGGAACAGAATCTATGTTACTTATATGATTTTCTATAGTTTCAATCAGTCGTCGCAGTTGTTCCCTGTTACTATATTTTATGAGTAAATCTATTCCATAGTCAAGATTTTCAGGTGTTTCAATATCTGAATATATAACGTTATCAGCTAGTGCTAATAGTCCTTGTAATGCTTCATCAGAGGATATGTTCTCTTTTATTATAGTTGTTATAGCATTTCCAGGCGCTTGATTATAATTTTCCTTATATTCAATACATAATTTTACAAAATCTTTTACTAAACTATTACTGGATAGACTATGTAATATTTTAGATTTTAAGGGTTCTATGCGTGATAGAAATGTTGAAGAGTAAAGGCAATATTTTAAAATTGCGATAATTTCGTCATTACTCACCTTATTAATTCTCATAAGTAGATTCCTCTTATTTTATTTATCTAAGATACCCTTTATGAAAATCGTTACTTATATCTCTCTGTAGTGTATATGAATGTAAATTATGTTCTGAAGCAACCCCTCCAAATGTTAATACTTTATCTTCAATATGATCTAGAATTGTATTAGATATCTGTTTGGTTAAGTGTGATAAGGATCCTATTATTCCATGTTTATTTATTATGTTCATTATATGGTTTAGTGATGTAGCTGTTTTTAATTGTCGTAGAATACTTTGTTTTTTCTGATATGGAAGGGAAGAGGAATTTTTAATTATACTTATGAGTTTTTCCTTTAATCCTTTTTTTAGTTTACTTCCTGTAAATCCTAATAATACTGCTGTAGGGCTTATTTTCCGTAGTACTTCTTTTGAAATTGTTATTTTTTTGAAATTACGGGACATATTTACTAGAAACCCTGCAAAATCTTCTTTTGAGTATTTGGAAACATTGGTTATATGTAACTCTCTATTTCTTGCAATACCTTCAATTTTGGCAGTTTTAACTGGAACCATATCTCCTTTTTCATTTGCTTTATACACAGCACTTGTGTATTTTAGAGCTACACCGTCTGCTAATTTTTGATAACTAAATCTGCTTGATATTTTGAAATTTCCTTCTGCAGTCTGTAATATTGTTCTATCCCCAGTATGGATTTTTCTTAAAGATGCATCAGCTAGCCTTGTTTTTTGACGCCATGCTGTGCCATAATATACTCCAGAGGCAACAGAAGGATCTTTACTCCAATATTCTCCTAGATGCTTTCTTAGAAAAGGATCTTTTACTGCAGTTTGATGCATTGCTTTAGAAGCATAATCTCCATAGAAAATATATTTATGTTTACCTCCACTCAAGAAGTTTTTCATTTTATATAGATGAACTTTGTTTTTGGATACATAGTATGTGCGATAGAAAGGAGATTTTCCTTTGGTAATCAATATTTTGATAGGAACTACTTCTCTTTTAATCCTGAATGAGGGTCCTCTTTTTACATATTTTTCGGTTAGTTTATATGACATTTTATCTTTTCCTCCTTATTTCAATGGTATTTCTAGATTGTATAAGTCACATTCTCTGTAATCGAGAGCTTCCATAATGTCATCTGTATCTTTTCCTAATGTTATAATATCTCCTAGTAATTTGTGTGATTCATAAAATAGCTGAGGGTTATCTCTCAGTTGTTCACATAAGGTTTTTTCCATATCCTCTACTATGTTATTAAACTGCAATTCAGTTATACCTAATCTGTTTAAAAATTTCTTGTAAATTTCCATATCTACGTAGCGAGGGTATATTATTTCAATTGGTCTTCCTTCATACATATAACAAGAAAAAACAAAGACTGCACCTTTATCTCCAAATGACCGGAACATGTGTCCAACATGATTAGGAAGTGGCAGTCTACCTATATCATCTAAACTATTGATTATTTCCATGTTGCTTCCCCCTTTTAGTTTTATTTTTTATATATAAGCGGTATACAAAATCAAATTTTTTCAGGATTTTTTATCACAGACTCAAGTCCTGTTGATTCTAGTATAGGTTTTAGTTTAATATCAACTGTTTTATTCGTCCTGCGATTGAAACATTTTATACTAAGTAGTGATGTCTGTATAACTATTATATCATATAATATTCCAGATAAACCTTTCATGATTTTTACATCTTCCGTATCGGATAATAAACTGCAACCTTTTTGGAGTAATAATATATGGTGACTTTTTTTAAACTCTGCTTTATAGATAACTCTGTTTTTTTCTTTTTTATGCTTTACCAATGTTGTATCATAAATAGGAAAGAATATAGCTTTTTTTCTAGCGTGATATTGTTTCCTGCGATATACTCCTATGGATGGATGGGATTGTGGGACTGCAATTACAGTGTATTTGTTTTTGCCAATAGCAATTGCAACTTCATACATCCTATCAATTTTAGATTTTGTTGCAATTAACATCATAAGTTTGATTCCTCCTTTTTTGATGTGTAAAGGATAATTATTTCACATATGTTTTGTAGGATTTATTATGATTCTATTGTTGTCATTTACTCAAAGGATAATTAGAATATGTTTATTTTAGAGTTTAACAAATGAAAAGGTTTGAAATTAAATTAGAGATTTTCTAAAAGTTCAAAAATTATCATGGTGGTTGGAGGATTTATAATGAGTCATTTTTTTGAAAATATTTTGAAACCCACATTTATTGAGAATTGGCCAAATAGTTTGAAAAAACTATCTATACCAGGAGTTTCGATACCTTTGTCTATGGAACAGGCGAAAGCTCTAGGTTCAAACATTGCAGAGTTTGGGGAAGGTTTTGGAGAGAAGCAAGATATATCATGGTTAGAAACAGAATTAGATGATATTATCAAGACTTTTCCTAATGGAGCTTTTGTAAGGTTAGGGTCACGGTCACCTAAAGATAGTTATATAGGATACAAAAAAGGATTCAAAGTTACTTCAGGTAAGGAAGCTATTGAGATTTTGACTGATTGTTCAGAGAGAATATATGATGACCTTCAAATAGCCATAGCTCACAATTATAATCCTTATATTTGGGTGAGGGAATGGATTGATATTCCTGAATGGACAGAATTTAGATGTTTTATGAAACAAAGAAAATTGATTGGTATTTCTCAATATCAATATTTTGACATCTATCCTGAAATAAAGGATGAAAAAGAAAATATAGAATGGGCGATTAAGATATTCTTTTCATCGTTTTTTGTTCAAGCCTGTCATTTAGATGATGTTGTATTTGATGTTTTTATCAAAAAGATTCCTACCAGTGAAGAATTGACTAATGTTTGGGAAGTTAAACTTTTAGAAATAAATCCTTTTTGTGTGTTAACTGATCCGTGTATGTTTGAATGGAAACATGAAAATAATGATTTGACGATAAATACTAAGGATGGATTTTTTAGAATTAGAGAAAAATAACTGATTAATTGTATGTAACTACTTGTATCTTTTGAAAATCTCCTCTAAAAATTTTTTCAAATTTTCTAATTAATACTTGACAACATATTTAATTTTTATTATTATATAATCAGTTGAAAGGATATAATGTTAATTTTTAAATTTAAGTTTAAGGAGGAATATATGAGTAGTCAAAAAATTGGAAATTTGTTTGAGTCTTATTTTGAATTAGAAAAGAAAATTTTCTTTTCTCATTTAGATTCCAAAGCAGTTGATCCAGTAGAAGGGTATAATAATGCCAGAGAAATAATGAATCAAATTGAAAATTTACTCAACTGCCAATATAAAGAATTTGTATTTGTAGAAATAGAATTGTCGGATCCAATATGGTTTTGTGATGAAGATGATGTGTTCCCAACAAAAGTATCTTTGGATGATTTAAAAGAAAAGATTGATGATATTGATGATATGGCAACTGGTAGATGGGTCAACCCTATGCTGATTGTAGTTCCTATTGAGGTGTATAAATGGTTGGATAAAAGGTATGATGGAAATATTAGTATGGATTTAGCAATTTATGCGGTTGCTGGGCCTTGCTCAGGTTATACTGGCAATTACCATCAATGGATTCAATTAAATAAGAAAAAATACCTTCCAAAAGTATTCAAGGCTGCAAAAATAGCTAATTAAACTTGGTCTAGCTGACTCCTTGTCTCAAAAACTCATGAACATGAGATAAGGAGTCAATAATTTGTTTCCACCCCAATTTCAAATCCCCGTCTGAGACAATGATAACACCGGTGAGATGACGTTTTTATCAATTTTACATATAAATCGTTCAGATTGGGTTTTTAAACTGGGTGAGAAACCAATATTTTATTTTGGAGGTAAATTGTTTGGTGTCACATTCCAAAAACATTGGATAGCTATATGTAATACTTCTGGTTTTGGAAAATTATTGAGGGGATATGAAATGAAGTGGTTAACTGGATGGAGTTATTGTAAAAAAATTACAATAAAAGGAAGAAATGGTATTGGAACGGGATATCAGATGTTATTTAAGATTGGAGAAAGTGAGGGTTCTAGTAATTATGACTTCCATCTAGAAGGACATTCCTCAAGATTTCCAATTGGTAAAAATGATAGTGGTGATATAAGATTTACAGGTTTAAATGCAGCAAACATATTTCCAATCTGGGTAGAAAAGGTAGAAGGAACAGTTCCCAATAGGACTGCTTATGTCTGGGTAAAAATATTGGAGTCACTTAACAATGATATGGATATTTATTGCTATTATGGAAATTCAGAGGCTCCCAATGTTAGTAATGGAGATGATGTATTTGAATTGTTTGATGATTTTGATGGAGATAGTTTGGATACAAGTAAATGGATTCAGCAGTATTCAAGTGGAGGGGGTTTAAATATTGTGAACTCTCGAATTACATTTAGTAGTGGAGGAGGGGATTATATATGGATTCATTCAAATGATAAATTTGTATATCCCGTATGGGTGGAAGCGAAAATAGATTTTTTTACTTCTACTGGTGCAACTCTTAGACTGGGTCAGTCAACAGGGATAGTTTTGAGAGGGGATGGAAATTATTATAATAACTACTCTGCTGATGTTTATGGAGGTAGTTATAGGATAATAGGGGATGACAATTCTTATGGATGGACAGTAGCTTCAATTGGATGTTCTGATACAGAAGGAATCTGGTCGTTTGTTTGGAATTCTACTGGTTCTCAAATTTTTAATGTAAACTATGTAAATAAATTAAGTGGAGAGGATTCCTATAATGAGATTGAGGATTATTATATTTATTTAGGTCATGCAACAGGAGGAGGTTCAGGTTCTTCACAAGTTGATTGGATAAGAATTCGTAAATATGTTGATTCTATACCCACCCTTAGTTCAATAGGAGATGAAAGAACAGGTGCTACTTTGTCAGGAACTGTTCGTGATAAATATGGAAATCCTATTTTGGGCAAAACTGTAAAAGTTTTTGTTTTGGAGAAAACTACAGGACAACTATTAGGTAAGACAACTAGTGATAATAATGGAAATTGGAGTTGTAAGGTTGCAGCTTCTTCTGAAACTAAGGTTGTTACTGTTTTTACACTTGAAGGTGAATATCATGGGGATGTGGATATTGCAGGTGCAGAATTCGCTTTTCCATGGTGAGGTGAATAAGTTTTCTAAAGTGTTTTAAATATCGAAATAACTTATTTTTCATACCTACAGTCAGTTCTTTTTTTCATTCCATCAAAATACCTTTTAGTGATGTAATTAAGAATTATTTCTTATCCCATTTTCAAATTACCGTCTGAGACAATGATAACACCGGTGAGATGACGTTTTAATCAATTTTACATACTATCATACCTGATTTTTAAAAAACTGGGTGAGAATGAAAGATATCATTGTCTTGTGATTCAAATCATCTCCCAGCCTTTTTCTAAAAACATACATCAAACAAAAATTTCAATCAAGGGAGTTTATTTATGAATAAAACATCCGTATTAAGGAAAGATCATAGAATCATAATTTTACCACCGAAAATCACAGCAATTCAAGGACCTGATAATTATCCATCAGATGTAACCACAATGTTGCAACCAAAGTTTGTTTCAATCCCTTACGGAAGGTTTAGCCATACACATACACAATATCAAATCGCTACCGATCCAGATTTTAATAATATAATTGTGGATGTGACTACTGATACTGATCTATATAGTAAGATGTTTTCATCTGATTTATTTGAACCCTCAACAACTTATTATGTTAGAGTCAGATTCAAAGATAGTAATGAAGGTGTGGTTAGTGATTGGGTTGTCAGTTCATTTCTTATTTCATCAGGTGGACAAATTGAATCAGTCTCCATTGAAATATCTACTGATTTCATAAAGACTGCTGGAGTTGACATATCTAATGGAAAATTAGAACCAATTGCTTATCAGGATATCATTGATCCTAACTACACATCCACAACCACTGAAATTTACATTGATTATAATAAAATTGAGTTGCAGGTAGGTGATTTATTAAAGACTGACAATGATGAATATTTTCAGGTTCAGTCAATCAATTATGATGGAGATTCTTACATAATAACTCCAGATCATACGTTAGATAATCCTCCAAACGAAATTTATTTTATCGGACATCGTGCAATTGCTATTAAGGAATTTCAGGATGATTGGAATGAGGTTGTTAATATCACTGCGACTGAACAAACTCAAAATGTACTTGATGCAAATAATCCATCTACTGCAAATAAAATTTATATTAATAATCAATTAATTGATGTCAAACCAGGGGATGTATTCAACACTGATAATAATGAATTATTTGAAGTAGCTGTAGTAGATAATGAAGGTGTGTGGGTTTATGAAGGTTATGTAAAATCCGTTGCTTGTGGTTTGACTAAAATAGTAATAATTAGAGAAGATAATTCAGTCTGGACAATTGAGAGTTCTATGGTTGGAGGACCTGAAGGATCTGAAGGTGGAGCTCAATTTACCAACACAGGTCTAACTGCCAAACAGGTAGCTTGTGGGGACTGGCATACAGTTATACTCACAGAGGACGGGTATGTGTGGGTAACTGGGTCCAATTATTATGGTCAACTTGGATTGGGTGACACAAATGATAGACATGAATTTACCAACACTGGTATTACAGCCCAACAAGTAGCTTGTGGCAGTAATCATACAGTCATAATCAGGGATGACAATTCTGTATGGGTGACAGGTAGAAACTATTATGGTCAACTTGGATTGGGAGATAGGAATGATAGATATCAATTTACTAATACTGGAATAACAGCCAAATCTGTAGCTTGTGGGGGTGATCACACAGTTATAATCAGAGAGGATAATTCTGTTTGGTCGGTTGGTGGTAATTGGATGGGTCAACTTGGATTAGATGATAATCCGGCTGATAGATATGAATTTACCAATACAGGTGTCACTGCTAAACAGATTGCATGTGGAAAATTACATACAGCTATAATCAAGGATGACAATTCTGTATGGGTAACTGGATGTAATGAACACGGTCAACTCGGGTTAGGTGATACAACTAATAGATATGAATTTACCAATACAGGTATAACAGCCCAACAAGTTGCTTGTGGAAGTAATCATACAGCTATAATTAAAGCTGACGGTTCAGTCTGGGTGACTGGTTATAACTATTGGGGTCAACTTGGATTAGGGGATACAAATGATAGAAATCAGTTTACTAATACTGGTATGGTAGCTGAATATGTGGCTTGTGGAGGTGACCGAACGGCTGTCATTAGAAAAGATAATCAATCATTATGGTGGACAGGAAAAGTTCCAAATGGGACTTTTCCACAGAGAGAGGAACCAACTTCAATTGAGTTTATTGACTCAGGAGCACTTAATTCATCTTTTCATGAAGTGCATCGTGTTACCCCATCCAATCCATTATCCCAACCACCAACAGCTGTTTATCCAGTCAGTAAATTCAATATAAACGGTATTCAATTACAACCTAATCCTATATATGATTCAGGAACGGGTCTACAAAATTATACGTTTCAGGATATAAATTTGCCACAACCAAGTAATGTTATTAAATTATCAGTTGATATATCTGATGTTACGATTGTGACTGAGATTTCAATGGACTTGAAAAAGAATATATAGTAAGGATGATAGATTAGAATTTTTGTTGTAGGCAGGTATCCTATATGTTAAGGATGCTTGCCTGTTTTTATGTTTCAATCCTGATAATAATTCATTATCCATCCCATTTTCAAATCCCCGTGCGAGACGTTGATAAACCGGTTGAGATGACGTTTTTATCAATTTTACATACTATCATACCTGATTTTTAATAAACTGGGTGAGAAATCAATATTTTATTTTGCAGGTAAATTGTCTAGTGTTACATTCCAAAACATTGGATAGCTATATGTAATACTTCTGGTTTTGAAAAATTATTGAGGAGATATGAAATGAAGTGGTTAACTGGATGGAGTTATTGTAAAAAAATTACAATAAAAGGAAGAAATGGTATTGGAACGAGGTATCAGATGTTATTTAAGATTGGAGAAAGTGAAGGTTCTAGTAATTATGATTTCCATCTAGAAGGACATTCCTCAAGATTTCCAATTGGTAAAAATGATTCAGGTGATATAAGATTTACAGGTTTAAATGCAGCAAACATATTTCCAATCTGGGTAGAAAAGGTAGAAGGAACAGCTCCCAATAGGATTGCCTATGTTTGGGTAAAAATATTGGATTCACTTGACAATGATGTGGATATTTATTGCTATTATGGAAATCCAGAGGCTCTCAATGTTAGTAATGGAGAGGATGTTTTTGAATTTTTTGATGATTTTGACGGAGATAGTTTGGATACAAGTAAATGGACTCAGCAGTATTCAAGTGGAGGGAGTTTAAATATTATAAACTCTCGAATTATATTTAGTAGTGGGGGAGGGGATTATATATGGATTCATTCAAATGATAAATTTGTATATCCTGTATGGGTGGAAGCAAAAACAGATTTTTTTACTTCTACTGGTGCAACTCTTAGACTGGGTCAGTCAACAGGGATAGTTTTGAGAAAGATTGGAAATTATTATAATAACTACTCTGCTGATGTTTATGGAGGTAGTTATAGGATAGTAGGGGATAACAATTCTCATGGATGGACAGTAGCTTCCATTGGATGTCCTGATACAGAAGGAATCTGGTCGTTTGTTTGGAATTCTACTGGTTCTCAAATTTTTAATGTAAACTATGTAAATAAATTAAATGGAAAGGATTCCTATAA
>Ga0190327_1000168_pt1 | contig 10877 bp, 7 predicted proteins | sample 48720401_MG_FD_161667 | JGI IMG/M metagenome (GOLD analysis project Ga0190327, IMG submission 161667) | Hydrothermal vent sediment bacterial communities from Southern Trench, Guaymas Basin, Mexico - 4872-04-0-1_MG | ecosystem: Environmental > Aquatic > Marine > Hydrothermal vents > Sediment ... | reverse complement strand
ATAGAACCATCCTCTTGTTTGATCAAGAGCTTCTGTGATGAAATCCACCGGGAAGGAGTTTTTGAAATCTTCCTCATTCTCAAATGGATAGTGGAACTGTGCAAAGGGGGCACTCCCAGAATCGAACCAAACATCTATAAGATAAGGCTCCCTTTTCATCTCTTTCCCACAAACTGGGCATTTAATTTGAAGCTCATCCACATAAGGGCGATGTAGTTCAAAATGCTCCGGCACACTATCCGGCTTGGCATGTTTCAGCAAATCTTCCTTTCCATCTGGAATATAAATATGCCCTTCAGGGCATATCCAGATAGGTAAGGGAGTTCCCCAGTATCTGTTGCGAGACAGAGCCCAGTCCTTAACCTCCTCAAGAAAGTTTCCGAAGCGCCCATGTTTGAGATGTTCAGGTTTCCAGTTAACTTCTTCATTGTTCTTGAGAAGATCATCTCTCTTTTTGCTCATCCCTATGTACCATGTATCTAAGGCATAGTAGAGAAGCGGAGTTCCGCATCTCCAGCAGAATGGATAGTTGTGCTCCACCTCTCCTGACTTAAATAATTTGCCATTTTCTTTGAGCCATTGAATAATATGAGGATCCGCCTCTTTCACAAAAAGACCCTTCCAGGGAGTCTCGGTGAACTTTCCCTCCTCATCCACAGGCTTCAACAAAGGAATGCCTTCTCTTTTACACAGGAGGAAATCATCTTCACCAAATGCGGGGGCAATGTGAACTATACCCGTACCCTCTTCTGTACTAACAAAATCTCCATGAGTTATGTAAAAGGCATCAAAATTTACCTTTACGAAAGGAATTAGCCTTTCATATTTTTTCCCAACCAATTCTTTTCCTTTAAGAGTTTTTATAACCTTTACTTCTCCCAGGACTTCCTTAACTCTATCTTTAGCAATGTAATATCTCTCTCCCTCATATTCCACAAGGGCATAATCTATCTCATTTCCCACGGCTAGAAGAAGGTTGGATGGCAAAGTCCAGGGAGTTGTGGTCCAAACAAGCATATAGGCATCCTCGTCTTTCAGTTTAAATCTTACATATATTGAGGGGTCCTTTGTGAGCTTATATCCCTGAGCAACTTCATGGCTGGATAATGGTGTTCCGCATCTCGGACAGTATGGGACTACTTTATAATCCTTGAAAAGAAAACCCCGCTCGTATATTTTCTTAAGAGCCCACCAAACACTTTCAATGTAGTAATCCTCCATGGTAACATACGCATTGGGGAAATCTATCCAAAAACCTATGCGTTTGGACATCTTTATCCATTCATCCCGATATTTAAAAACGCTCTCTCTGCAAAGCCTGTTAAACTCCTTCACACCAAATTTTTCAATCTCCCTTTTAGAATTTATTCCCAGCTTCTTTTCCACCTCAATCTCCACAGGCAATCCATGGCAATCCCAGCCAGCTATCCAAGGATAGATTTCATAACCATCCATAGCCTTGTATCGTAGAATCAAATCTTTTACCGCACGGGTTAAGGCATGGCCAATATGAGGCATACCGTTGGCAGTGGGAGGGCCTTCAAGAAATATGAATCTTTTCTTCCCTTTATTTTTCTCCCTGAGCTTTTCAAATATCTTCTTCTCTTCCCATATACGCATTATCTCCTCTTCGGCTCTAGGAAAATCTGCAGTACTTCGGATTTCCATGAATGTGGGGATGAGAACTTTTATTATAAATGTTTTTCTCTCTAGGATGTTATGATGTCTGTAATTTAGAGTAAACCACCTTACCCTTCTTTATCACCTTTTCCACGAGGTTCACGCCAAAATGATAACCGAGGTGCATATAATTGGGTACATCTAATATTATGAGATCTGCCTGCTTTCCAGGTTCTATGGATCCAATTGCCTTTTCCTTTCCTATGGCTGCAGCTGAATTTATTGTGCTTGCAATTATGGCCTCTTCAGAGCTCATCCTCATTTGGGTAACCGCCAAGGAAATTACCATCTGCATACTCTCAGTATAACAGTTAGGATTTAAATCGGTGGCCAGGGCAACAGGTATTCCATGTTCTATGAATTTTCTCGCTGGAGCATACTCTTGGCTCAAAAGCATATAGGGAGTTGCTGGCAGAAGTACAGCAATTATATCACTCTTTGCCATATATTCCATACTCTCCTCAGAAGTCTTAACAAGATGATCCGCACTTATCGCCCCTACATCCACTGCAACTTTGGTGCATCCAATATCGCAAATCTCATCCGCATGAATCTTTGGCACAAGTCCATATCTCTTCCCCTCTTCCAAATATTCTCTTGATTCCTCCGCACTGAAGACACCCTTCTCACAGAATATGTCTATAAAATTTGCAAGATCCTTAATTTTGGGTATAATTTTCTTCATATATTCTATGAATTCTTCACTTTTATATTTCGGGGGAAGGGCATGCGCTCCAAGAAATGTTGGTACCAGCTCCACCGGATGCTCAATCTCATTTATTACTTCAAGTATCTTCCTCTCAGTTTCATAATCGAGACCGTATCCACTTTTCGCCTCCGCAGTCGTTGTGCCATTGCAGAGCATATAATCTAATCTTCTCTTTGCCTCTATGATTAATTGAGATTTGCTTGCTTTTCTTGTTGCTCTAACTGTTCGGAGAATGCCACCACCCATTTTCAAAATATCAAGATAAGAGTAGCCCTTCAACTTGAGATAAAGCTCATCTTCACGGCTTCCTGCAAAGATAAGATGTGTGTGGGGATCCACAAATCCTGGCATAACAATGTGGTTGGTAGCATCTATCTCAACCTCTGCACTACCCTTTAGTTCCCTGGTAGTTCCTACCTCTACTATTTTATCTCCTTCTACAAGAACTGCACCGTCCTCAATTATTCTGAGATCATAGTCTTCTTCGTTTCGTCGAATCCCACCTTCGACGGTTATAAGCTGCGAAGCATTTTTTATCAAGAGCATAGGGAGTAAATCTCCTCTCATCTTATAATTTTTCCTCCCATATTTTTTCTACCATCAGCGTGTAACATCCACATCTCTCACAATATCTTAGATGACCTTCTACTACAACAGTTATTTTTTCCTTTAATGGTAAATCGCTCCAAATCTTTACAGAATACTCACCATCTTTCAGGTATCCCTGAAATTCTCCACGATAATAGCTTAGGATTATTCCGTAAACATGAACTTTCTGCCCCTCATATTCATTCAGTTTTCCAATACTCACATTCTTGTACTCTTCTCCCTCATAATGAAGAAGAATATTTTCTACATAGAGCGTTCCGTTATGCACTTCACCCAATAAATGCACATTTCTATCTCCATAATATCTTTTGGGGAGATGCACCCAGGTTATGTTTATACCATCACTGATTTCCAGCCAGCTATAATCTCTCACTTCTCTCACATCAAATATCTGAGCACGCACTCTCACAAGAAGATTTTGATAATCTTCAGGCGATGAGAGAATAATAGAAAGAGGAAACTCTTCTGGAAATCTGATTATTTTAAGTTCATATCTCTTTTCCACCACAAGCTCAATATTTCCCCTATATTTTGTTACCACTCCCCTGACCATTATTCGTGTGCCTGGTATTATATTCTCCTGAAAATTTAAAAAGGCCTGAAGAGTAGTATTATCATCTCTAATTGTTAAAAGCAGCCCATTATCAAATTTTTTTGTGCGAATAACAATTCCTTGAAGCTCAACATATCTTCCAAGATACTTTCGAGCTTCTGCCACCGAAATTTTTTCTGCATCTATGGAGGTCCTGTATATATAAAGACTTCCAAGTAAGAAGAGAATAAGTAAAATATTTAAATATACTCTTCTCTCATTAATGCTTTTTTTCATAATAAGCTATATGAGCTTGGGTTATTTAAATATTACCCACTTCTCCACATTTAGATGATTTCATTAAATCATTCTTAACCGCAAATCAAACATTTTAGAAGCTTTGGGAGTTGTATCCTTTGGTGGATATGGTGGCCACCTTAATAGGTTTATGAGATTTGAAAATGCGAGCAATCTTTTCTATGATAAGAATAAGTTACATAAGGTAATTAATTAAATCTTGAGAGATTCGAAGGGCTTTTAAATGAGCTCATAGAGAAAGGTGAGAGAATTAAAATCCTGAAAAGATATCTTTTAAAAGAAATAAATCTCTATCAGCGTGAAGACGTGAAGGAAAAAATTTAATATAAGGCACTCTTAAGAATTCCAGATGGTAACCCCGCTCATGAGACAGTACTACCGAATAAAGGCGAAGTACCGGGATGCAATTCTTTTTTTTCGAGTAGGTGATTTTTACGAAACATTTGAGGAGGATGCCAGGCTTGTATCCAAAGAGCTCAATATAGTTTTGACTCGAAGGAGTAAGGAGGAACCTATTCCCATGGCAGGTATACCTCATCATGCTCTGGATGCCTATCTGGGAAGACTTGTAAAAAAGGGATATAAGGTGGCAATATGTGAACAGCTTGAAGATCCTTCAAAAGCAAAGGGTCTTGTGAAAAGGGATGTTGTGAGGATTGTGACTCCAGGAACTCTGATAGAGGATTCACTTCTCGGGGAAGAGAACAATTTTCTCCTGGGCATATTCTGCAAAAATTCCAGATATGGATTTGCAGCCCTTGATATTTCTACGGGAGAATTCTTTGCTGGAGAGCTCGACTATCAATCCCTCAATGCCGAAATTCTGAGATTACAACCCTCAGAAATATTATCCTCCTGTGATCTGAAGATAGATATCCCTTACAAGAAACTTGATCCCTACTATTTTGAAGATTTTGAAGATGTGCTAAAATCCCATTTTAATGTTCTCGATCTCTCAGGTTTTGGTGTAAGTAAACTTGCACTTAGAGCTGCTGGAGCTACTTTGAAATATGCCAAAGAAACTACAATGCTCGAACTGAAAAATATAACCTCTCTGCAGGGCTACTTCGATGAGGCTCATCTCATCCTTGATTCGACCACCTTGAAAAATTTAGAAGTCTTCCGAAATCTTCTGGGAGAAGAGAAGTATACCTTATATTCTACCATAAATAGATGCAGGACCTCAATGGGCTCACGCCTGCTGAAAAGGTGGATGCAGAGACCTCTGAAAAATGTGAAGGAGATAAATAGAAGATTGGATGCCGTTGAAGAACTTTACAAAAAAGATCTTGTGAGAGAAGAGCTCAGAGAAGAGTTGCGAGAGATAAAAGATTTGGAGAGAATAGAAACTAGAATCTCTTTGAAGAAAGCTTCACCCAATGACCTTCTCTCTCTCAAGGAAAGTTTAATTCAAGCAGAGAAGCTCAAAAGAAGATTTGATTCAAACCTTCTTAAGGAAGCATCTCAGAACATAGGTAATTTAGAAGAGATTGTGGATATTATCGAAAGAAGCATAGCGGGGAATATTCCGATAGGGGAAGGAGTAATAAAGGAAGGTTATAATAAAGAACTTGATTCACTTAAGAAACTCTCAGAGGAGGCAAAAAAGCTCATTGCGAAAATGGAGGAAAAAGAGAGGAGGAGAACAGGAATCAAGAATTTGAGGATAAAGTACAATGACATAGTGGGCTATTATATTGAGGTTAGCAAGGGACAGCTCTCTAAGGTTCCTCAAGATTACAGGAGAAAACAAACCCTGAAAAATTATGAGAGATATATCACGGAGGAGCTTAAAGAATTAGAATATAAGATAATGGGTGCAAGAGAGAGAATTATGGAACTGGAGAAGGAAATATATGAAGATATTATAAATAAACTTGGTGATTTTGCTGAGAAAATTAAGAAAGTGGCAAGCTCTGTTGCCATAATGGATGTCATTTCCACCCTTGCGCATGTTGCGAAAGAACTTGGTTACTCAAGACCTACTGTGGATGAGAGCATGGATATAGAAATCAAAAATGGACGCCATCCTGTTGTGGAGCTTTATACCGAGTTTGTGCCCAATGATACGAACATCAACTCTGAGGCAAGATTCATAATACTCACAGGACCAAATATGGCTGGGAAGAGTACCTATATGAGGCAGGTTGCCCTTATAGTCATTCTGGCACAGATGGGTTCCTTTGTACCTGCAGATTACGCGAAAATAGGCATTGTGGATCGAATCTACACAAGGGTAGGAGCAAGTGATGATATAACTAGAGGTAGGAGCACCTTTATGGTGGAGATGGTAGAGCTGGCCAATATTCTCAACACTGCCACAGAAAGATCCTTAATTTTACTTGACGAGATTGGCAGAGGAACGAGCACATACGATGGTCTTGCAATAGCATGGAGTATTGCGGAGCACATTCACAATGAGATAAGAGCAAGGACTATATTCGCGACACATTATCATCATCTCATAGATCTCGAAAATGTTCTTGAGTATGTGAGAAATTATCATATTGTAGTAAGGGAATCTCCGGATGGTTTGGTTTTTGTTAGGAAAGTTATGCCCGGAGGAATGAGCAAGAGCTACGGAATAGAGGTGGCAAGACTTGCAGGTGTACCTCAAAATGTCGTGAGCAGAGCAAAGGAAGTTCTCGATTTAATAGAAAAGGAGAATGCCATTGAGGTGAGAAAGAGGGGTAAAATCCTTCAAACAGTCCTGTTTGAAAAAGAGGACAACGATGAGGTAATCGAAGAACTCAAAAGATTGGATATAATGAATATGACCCCTTTAGAAGCGCTTAACAAGCTTAATGAATTGAAAAATAAACTGAAATGAGAGCAAGGTTCATATATCCTCCAATCCATGGGAGGTGCAGTGATACCCAAGGACAGAATGTTTTACAAATTTGCTTTATACGGGTTATTAAAAAATCTCAGATTGTTTGAGCCTTTTCTATATCTTTTTCTTCTGGATGCTGGGCTCAGCTATACAGAAATAGGTAGTCTCATTGCCATAAGAGAACTCTCTACCAATTTTCTGGAGATTCCCACGGGAGTTTTTGCAGATGCATTTGGTAGAAGAAAATCCATGCTCATGTCAATGGCTTCATATATGCTCTCCTTTTCCATCTTTTATTTCTTCTCCTCTTTCTGGCCTTTTGCAGTAGCAATGGTTCTATATGGCTTAGGAGATGCATACAGAACTGGAACACATAAAGCTATGATACTTGAATACCTGAAAATCAAAGGTATAAAGGAGAAAAAGGTGGAGTACTATGGCGCAACCCGTTCTTATTCCCAGTTGGGTTCTGCAGCAAACGCTCTTCTCGCAGCAGGGATTGTATTTTACACAGGAAATTATCGCTACATTTTTCTCCTCACCATTCTTCCATATATATTGAATTTCTTCAATCTTGCAAATTATCCTAAGGAGCTCGATGGAGAAATTTTGGGTAAACTGGAAAAGGGCAAAATAGTGACCCAAATAAAATCTACACTTCGAGATTTTGCGTATATGTTTAAAAATAAAACTCTTCTAAAAGCTATTATGAATTCAACTATCTTCTCAGCAAGCTATGAGGCATTGAAAGATTATCTGCAACCTGTAGTACAGAGCCTTGCACTTTCCCTACCATTGTTTCTCTATCTGAGCAGTGATCAGAGAACTGCGGTAATGGTTGGAATTGTCTATTTCTTCATATATCTCCTCACAAGCTACTCCTCCAGAAATGCCTACAGGGTTGTGAATAAAATAGGAAATCTGGGTAGAGCGATCAATCTCACTTTGCTCTTTGCGGGAATATTCATAATTATGGCCGGGCTCTTTTTCCACATAGAGCTTACAATTATTTCTGTGGTGTTCTTCCTTCTTCTATATGTATTTCACAACATAAGGAGGCCTATGAACGTTGGATACATAAGTGACCAGATAAAGAGTAAGCTGATGGCCTCCGGATTAAGCGTAGAATCGGAGGTGAAAACCTTGCTTGCCTCTGCTTTTGCAATCTTAATGGGTTTTCTGGCGGATCTTTTTGGACTAGGCATCGGTCTCATGCTAACAGGCATGATCATTCTCCTCATATCACCGCCCTTCTTTGTTGATGAAAAGAATTAAATTTAAAATGGAAATGTGGGTAGTATGGAGAATATTGAGGAAATTCTGAGAAAAGAGAGAAGGAGGAGGTTTGTAAAAAGAGTAGCAATTTATATGTTATTTATTTTTATTACCACATTCATTACCCCTTATATTCCTCTTGTAGTGGGTTTAGTACTCATGGTAATAGGTGCATTTTCAATGAGCCCCACCATCAATCTCCTTAGATTTCGCAGAAGACACATTTTTTCCTCTGCAGAATTCGAGGAGGAGGAAGATGTAGAGGAAGAGGATGTTATGAACATTCATTGGAAAACAAGCCTCATACTTTTTGGAATAGGATTTGCCTTATTTATGATGGCCCTGATACTCCTGAGTTTCAACTGGAAAGGGATTATTTCTCTAATTCAATCTTAATAAATTAAAAAAGGGTAAAATCAGGCTAGAGCCTTTATCTGTGGGATTTCCACACCCACTATGTCATCATTTATCTCATATATCATACTCAGTATTTCTGCAAGCATCTCCGCTTCTTTACCTTTCATTTCCCAAAGTGCTGCTTCAAGGTCTTCTACCGTATGTGTCTTAAGCCACCTCTCCACTTCTTTAGAGGGCCTGGGAATCTTAACCATAAATTTACACCTCCTGTCGTCTTATTGTCAGACAAATATATGACATCGTTGTATTTAAATGTTTCGCAAAAAATTACCAAAAGGGAGATAAATTACTCTCTCAAAGTTGTGATGGGATTAACCTTTTTCATTATTCTGCGAAGAAGAACGCAGAATATTATTAGAAATATGGCGAAAATTCCCGATCCAAAAAGCGTGACATTAAATATGACATTTGGATGACTGAATGATGGGAGAACTATCTCATGAATTTGCCTTCCGAGAATTAGCGCGGTAGGTTCGACGATAAGCATTCCTAGTAGAGCGGTTAGAGCTAAAACAGGCAGAAATTCCATGTAGACATGGGAATCTGGAATGCCCATGGCTTTAAGTGATGCATAAACTTTCTCATTTTTCTTTATATCCAGATAAAGAAGTGTGTATAGGGAAAAAATAGAAACTATGAGAAGTGCAAGTAAAATCCCGATTAGAAGGGTATTAAGGGTACTTATTAAGGAATAATAATGCTCCACAAAGTCCTTTTTAGTATATATTTCATATCCTTTCTTTTCAAGAGTTTCGAGCATGTCTTCATCGTGTCTATTTAAAAATACGATACTGTCGGGCACATAATTGACCTTGGGAAGATATAACGCCTGATAATCACTCATTGAACAGCTGGAAATCCCCACCACGCGGTAGTTCTTCTCCACTCCGACGAGATTTATTTTGATGGTGTCCCCCACGCTTAAATGGCATTTTTTCGCTATACCATACCCTATCACAGCTTCCTCCGGTGAAGAAAACCATCTACCTTGAATCACTGTGGATTTGAATGAACTATTATATCCAAGGAAATATGCCTGCGTATAGATATTCTCAACCTTAACTCCCCAAAGCGTACCTGCCTTCTCACCAATGGTTATTGAGGATATATCTCCTCCTATCATCACCTCAAAAGGCACATCTATCTCTGCTTCCATAAAATTTTGTGACACCGTGAAGGGGGTGAGGATGCCAAAGAAAAGAAGTGCAAATACTACCACATATTTCAAACGAGATATTTTAGCAAAACTACCTCGTAGGGCATCAACTACACGCACTCTCTTAACATACAGAAGTGGTAAGAAAGTGAAAATAATAAAAGCAATATAGACAATCAGGTTGTATGTGCCAAGAAAATTTGTATTTAAAGAAAATGGTAGGCTCACAAAGACATCATTGTAATGTACACCTAGAACTATCCCTATGAATATACCCGCTATATATCCGGAGGATCCAAAAATAAGATAACCTCCTGTGAAAAGGTAGGTGATAAAAGATTCTGGCATGCCTATGGCTTTCATAATCCCTACACCTCTAAGTTCTCCGAGAATGTGCGTGATTGAAAGAAGGAGAATTATTAGAAGTGTCGGTCCTAGAACCAGCCCAAATAAGGAAAGCGAGAAGTTTTTCATTTCCTCTATTTCTTCTTCCCATGGCGGTTCTCCATTTTTCCATGTGTTAAACTGGAGCACTTTTGTATGAGTCACAAGATAGTTTGATAGTGCATCAAAATCTCTCACTTTCATAAGAACAAAAAGGGTCTTACCCTTGTATTCTGTGAGCACAAAAGGGTAAGTAGAGGGATAGTAGAGGGATTTACTTACAGTATATGTCTCGCCATTTATTTCTACTTTTTCACCTACAGGAATGTTCATTCCCAAGACCACAGCTTCACCTGGACCTGCAGATTTCACATTCAGAGTTTTGAACTCACCATAACCTACAAAAACCGTGATGTTCTTTCCATTTACTTGCATCTTTGTCCTCTCATAGTAAGCATAGTCAACCACCTCACCATATTTCTCTATTTCTTCAAGAGATGCATTTTCAGCCACTATCTGAGTGTCTCCTGCTGAGGATAAACTACCGACTATCTCTACTGCAGAGCCAATAATGGAGAGAGCAAAATTAAATGCAATGGAGAGGAGCAGAAAAACAAGAAAGATAGCTAAACCTCTTTTCTCTGCTCTTATTTTTTTAATGAGAATCCTCAGGAGCATGGAGCATCCCGTCCCTCAGATATATTAACTCATCACCAAAATGGAAAAATTCCCGTTCATGGGTTGCCACAATCACCGTGGTTCCCTCTTCGTTTGCCTTCTTGAGAATTCTCCATATCCTTTCCTTATTTTTCCAGTCAAGATTTGCCGTGGGCTCATCCGCCAGCAGATATTTCGGATCATTCGCCAGTGCTCTTGCAATTGCAATTCTCTGCATCTCACCCCCGCTCATGTTTATGGGCTTTTTATCTGCAAGATGCTCTCCGTTAACGAGCCTAAGAAGATG
>Ga0190327_1000167_pt1 | contig 10906 bp, 19 predicted proteins | sample 48720401_MG_FD_161667 | JGI IMG/M metagenome (GOLD analysis project Ga0190327, IMG submission 161667) | Hydrothermal vent sediment bacterial communities from Southern Trench, Guaymas Basin, Mexico - 4872-04-0-1_MG | ecosystem: Environmental > Aquatic > Marine > Hydrothermal vents > Sediment ... | reverse complement strand
GGTTTATAAAATTTTAAAAAAGGTGTTAATATGCAACTAAAATTTTGTGATGCTTGTGGAAAATTAATAAAAAATTCTTTTAATACGTTTAGTTATAAAGTACACCTTGATTTTGTGTTGAATAGACATGTGGGTTATGTTGATGGAAATGGAGAACCTGTTTCAGGACGTTGTGTAACTTATGAACTTTGTAATCATTGTTACAATCGTGTAATGATAGAATCTGTAAAAAAGTTTAAAGAACTCCGTAAGAAGAATATAAAAAATGGAGAGCTTTGTAAATTTATTGAGATAGAAGATGAATAAAAATGTATATTTAAATAGGAGTAAGATATGAAAAATCTTTATGAAACTATTCGAAGGGATATGAGAAATTTTGTAAAGAATGGCCATAAAGTAGAAGCAGGGCAATTGAAAGTACTCTTATCTGATATTCAGAGAAGTCCAACTAAGGACTATTCTGATGAAGCAGTTATTAGAGTAATACAATCAACCCTTAAAAAGTTGAATGAAGCTGTAGATAAGGGAATTATTCTCCCTGATTTTGATGTAAATGTAAGGTTGTATAAAAAGTATTTGCCTGAAAGTGTTCCTGAAAGTGAAATACGTGAATTTCTTGATACTATTGATTTTTCAGAATTAAAGAACTATAAAATTGCTATAGGAATGGTTAAACGTCATTTCAAGGATAAGATTGTGGATATGAAATTAGTATCACGTATTGTAGAGGAATATAAATGATAGGTTATCGTTCAACAAATCCTTTTATTTTAGTAGATTTTAGAAATGATAAAGTATTAGATGAGTTTGCAGTACTTGGAATTTTATATGATACTGTTAGACATTCTAATGGAAAGGAATATGGTATTTTAATAAAGCATGGGAAGTATGATTATGTTGAAGAATACTATATTCATTTAAAAGAAAATTTCTATAAAATAGGGGTTGATATTTCAGGAATTGTTTTATTGAAAGTAGATATGTGTGCAATTGAGGATATAAATTTTGTAATAACACATTCTGCATTACCAATTGAGTATTATGAAAAGATTTTTAAGTTAATACAGTAAATTAAAGGAGGTAAATTAATGTCTCACTTTACAGTTATCGTTTTTGGGGAAGAAGATATTGATAAGGCTTTGCATCCATTTTGGGAATTGGATTTGGATGAAGAAGAATTAAAGAAGGATGAACGTTGTGAATTTGTATCATATGATGAAGAAATTAAGAAGGATATAGAAACAAAAACTTTTACCTATGTTAAAATGCCAGATGGAACACTGAAAAGCCCCTACGATGAAGAATTTAAAGTAAATATTGGAGGAGTTCGTTATAAAGTCCCTGAAAATCTTGAAAAAGTTGAAATTTCAACCAAAGAATTTATAGAAATGAAATATAATGGTGATGTGGAGGAATATATACAGGAAAATTATGGTTATCAGAAGAATCCTGATACAGGTGAATGGGGATTGTGGGAAAACCCAAAAGCTAAATGGGACTGGTATCAGATTGGTGGAAGATGGAGGGGTTATTTCCCATTGAAGCTGAAAGCTTCTAATATGATAGGAGATGGACTTATCGTAGAATCTCTTGAGAAAGAAGTTTTGGAAGAACTTAAACGTGAAACTGGTTATTCTGTTGGAGAGATTAACAATTTGTTTTTTTTACATAGGGAAAATAAAAAGAAATTTGAAAGTATTGTCAAGAATTTCCCTGTTGATATCCAGTACACTATGTTTAACGCCTTTCATAGTCTTTATGTGGAGGGTAGTATAGGTGAAAAGACTTGGTTTGATAGAGATATTATTCAATGGGAAACTCTTGGTTATACTGATAGAACGTTTAAAGGTAATATTGACGTTGATTTTGAGAAGGGTGTGTATGAAAAGATGGCTGTTGATATATGGAAAGATTTTAAACCTTTCATAACTAAGTATAGTCATACTCAATTCCTTCCATGGAATGAAGTATTGAAGAAATTTGATATTAACAATGATTCAAAGCGTATTGATGAGGCTAGAGATTTTTATCATAAACAACCATTGGTTGTAGCACTTTCAAATAATAAAGCTATACAAAAGAAATACATATGGGATCTTTCTACTGTACTGGAAGAAATATTCTCCTATTGTAATGTCAATAGAAAAGCCTTTATTGAACTGTATAGAAACAGAGCTTTAGTTCCATTTGCATTTATATTGAATGGTGAGTGGTACGAAAAAGGTGAAATGGGATGGTGGGCGATTGTTCATAATGAAAAGAGTGAAAATGAATGGAATAAATTTTTTTGGAAGAAATGGAATGAGATACCTGATGATACACTTATAACACTCGTTGATTGCCATATATAATCTATGTATACTATAGTGTTTGACATTGGTGGTTCTATAGTATGAGCCACCAATGATATATCATTTTCAATATTAAAGGCATTTCTCAAAGAAGATACAGAAACTTAAAGATGAGTGTATAGATGGTGTTACTGAGAAGTATCCGTTTTGTAAGGAGGATAAAATGCGTTATTTTCTTGATACAGAGTTTATTGAATATCCGAATACAATACAGTTGGTTTCAATAGGAATCGTAAGTGAAGATGGAAGAAGTTACTATGCTATATCTTCTGAGTATGATTTTTTCAAAGCAAATAAATGGGTTATAGATAATGTTATTACACCTATTTATACTGATACTGTGCATAGTGATAAACAGAACAATGTTTCAATTTCTTGGTTTCATAAAATATATGGGAAGCCTATTAAGCAAATTGAAAACGAAATTCTTACTTTTGTAGGTTATCCAAAATATCCTCAAGGAAAACCTGAATTTTGGGGTTATTATTCTGATTATGATTGGGTAGTTTTCTGTTGGATATTTGGAAAAATGGTTGATCTTCCTTCTGGTTTTCCAATGTATTGTAAGGATTTAAAACAGTTAATGGATGAAAAAGGTTTTAAAAAACCGCCTATACAATCTCCTGATGGTGAACATAATGCCTTGATAGATGCTAAGTGGAATAAGGAATTATTTGAAACATTGAGTTAAATTATCTTTGATATAAGAGATTTATAATCTAAAGAAAATTACATATGATATAAAATGGAAACCTTTTTTGGAGATATAAAAGAAAATACTTATCTTAGCCCAGAGAAAGTTGATAGAGTTAAAGATTGGAATGGTTATAAGGAATCTGTTTATAAGATACTTGGAGCTTCTAACCATTCCGTTGATGATAGAGCCGAACTGGACTATTATGCAACTGACCCTTTAGCTGTAAAAGCTCTTTTATATTTGGATAAACCTAATAACCCTGTTTGGGAACCAGCGTGTGGTGAAGGACATATATCAAAAACACTTGAGAGTTATGGCTATGATGTATTGAGCACTGATTTATGGTATAGAGGTTTTGGGAAAGGAAGTGTAAATTTTCTTGAAGTTGAAAATAATAATTTTTGGGATGGAGATATTATAACAAATCCACCTTACAAGTATGCTACAGAATTTTGTTATAAAGCTTTGGAGGTTGTTAAGGAAAAAAGAAATGTTTATATGTTTCTAAAATTAACATTTCTTGAAAGTTCTAAACGTTATAAATTTTTTCGCTTGTATCCACCGGTTTGTGTTTATGTTTCTGTTAGACGTTTATTATGTGCAAAGAATGGTAAATTTGCACCTATAGTAAATGGTAAGAGAATACCAAAGAAAGGTTATATAAGTTCTTCTGCTGTTGCTTATTGTTGGTTTAAATGGACAAAGGGATTTACTGGAGATACCATAATTAAATGGTTTGATGTGCATACAATATTAAATGATAAGAAATCAATAGTTATTTGAATATTAAAATTGATGATGTTAAATACTATTCTGTACCTAATAATAGTAGTGACTTAAATTAATAGTGCATTTTTCTGAAAAATGTGTTATTTTGGAAAATATAAAGTGATGATAGATTATGATATCCATTAATATTAAAAGGAGAAAAAATGATTAGTTTATTTAAATTAATGTCAAGTGAAATTGTTATGGCAGATGTTGTTTCTGATTATAAAAACAAAGTAATTGTCAAAAATCCGGTTGTACTAGTTCCATCTCAACAAGGTCTTATGTTGATAGGATATATTCCAGGAGTTTTGAAAGATTCAGAGATTGCAATAAAGCGTAGTGCCATAGTTAGTATTGTAGAGATGGATTCTATTGATAAAAATCTTGTTAATGAATATTATGAAAGATTTGGAGCAGGAATAGTTATGGCAGAAAACATTCCATCGAATGTAACTCCAATTAAACATTGATTTTTAGGTGATTTGAGATGAGCCTTGATCCTGAACTCAAACGATTATTAGAACCTGATTCTAAACTAATGGAAAAATTTAAGGATAGAGTGCCAGGAACTTTTCGTCATTGTGATAGTGTATCTCAATTAACCGATGCGATTTGTAGTCGTTTAGAATTTATAAATAGAGACATACTATATCCCTCATCTCGTTTGCATGATATTGGAAAAATGATAAATCCTGAATTTTTCTGTGAAAATCAACCAACAGAAGATAATATTCATGATAAGTTAGAACCTAAAGTATCGTTTCAATATATATCACGTCATGTTAGTGATAGTATCTTAATACTTTTGCAATATCCTTGTATTCCAAGAGGGGTTTTAGAAGTTATTAGTCAACATCATGGAAATTCTCCAATACGTAGTATTTGTAAAAATGGAAATATAGATGACTTTCGTTATTGTAGTAAACCCCCTCAGTCTCTTGAAGCTTGTACATTAATGATTTGTGATGTTGTAGAAGCTGCCACAAGAGCTTTATTTGCAAAAGGTAAGCTTGATGATATTAAGAGGATTGTAACGGATTTAATTGATAATTTAGTAAATGATAAGCAATTGGATTATCTTAGAATAGGTGAGTTGCGTATCATCAGAGAAGTTTTGTTTGAGGAAGTTGGAAATCTTTATCACAAAAGAATAGATTGATTTGAGATTAAAATTATTTTTTCTCTTGACAAACTGATATTAAATGTTTATATTTATATAAAAGTTAAATAAAAATTCATTTTTTATTAAAGTTTTTTCTTGACATACCGATATATATAATATACATTAAGAGAAAACTTTAATTTCCCCTTAATAAATAGTCAAAATATATCATTTTAATCTGAAGGGGGTGATTTTATGAAATATCCAAGAACATTCCATCTTCCTTTTTCTAAAGGTATTACTTCTGATGATAAAATTATTCAGAATTTAGATTTTTTGAAAAATTCAGAAGTGGTTGTTACCCTAAAAATGGACGGTGAAAATACTACAATGAGGGAAGATAAAATATATGCTAGGTCTGAAGATTCTATGGATGATCCATCCCGCCACTGGGTTAAAAATCTTTATTATAGCCTTAATTATAAACTGAATGGAAGGATTCTTTGTGGAGAGAATTTATATGCTGAACATTCTATTCACTATAAGAATCTAAAAAGTTATTTTTATTTATTTGGTGTATGGGATAGTAACTATGAGTGGTGTTTTGATTGGGATGTTGTTGAATCTACAGCTAAAGAACTTTCTTTGGAATTAGTGCCTATTTTATACCGTGGAAAATTTGATTTAGATATTTTGAGAGAGTTAAGCAAAATTAAATCTTATGAAGGTAATGAAGTTGAGGGATTCGTTGTAAGAACTATTAAAGGTTTTCCAAGAAGCGATTTTTGTTTGTGTGTAGCTAAGTTTGTTAGGGAAAATCATGTAAAAACGGATTCTCATTGGAAATATTCAAAAATAATAAAAAATGAAATTAGAAGAGATTAGAGGAATTGGATTCCAGTTATCTGGACACATTAAGTGGTCTGTAGGGTTGTACAGGCGTTCATTCCTCTAAAATCTTATAAATTTTTTTGAAAATAAGTCTTGACATATTAGTATATATAGTGTATAGTTAATAAAACATTAGGAAAATGAATTCCAGTTATCTGGACACATTAAGTGGCCTGTAGGGTTGTACAGGCGTTCATTTTCCATTTATTTAAAAGTTAAAATGGAGGTTTTTATCTTGTTTAGTAAAAGAAAGGAAGCTATAAGTTATGCTGAGAATAATCCAAACATTGTTGTGCGTTGGGATGCAGGAGATAATTGGATAGGAGAGGGTTACTATAAAAATGGTAACTTTTATTCTTGGCTTATAAATCCTGAAGGCACTTTAATTATGTAAGGGTTTATATCTTATGGAAAAAATAAAATTAAAAGAAAAAATTGCTCGTTGTCCTTTCTGCAATAAGGAAGCTTTTTTATTTTGTAGATGGTTTTCATCCTATAATTCTTTAAAAGAAGAAAAAGAGTATACTATAGGATGTGAAACAGAAGATTGTTGGTGTGAAGCTATTGAATCTGATTTTTGGTTTGATACAGCAGAAGATGCAATTAAAGCATGGCATAAAAGAGAAAATTCTTAAAAAGAGAAAATAGATCAGAAGAAATGAGATGGATTATTCAAAATATAAATATGTTTATTATGGATTAACTGTAGGAGAAGCGCAACAGTCTAAGCTGACTTACAAATCTCATGTATACAATATTAAAGGTGTAAATGTAACTCTAAGAGGATTAAAAAAACTAGTTTTAGATAATGAAATGTTTAATCTTATATATCAATACGTAAAATTACCTATTAATATATTTGAGATTAGAAAAGATATTGTATATGATAAAAAATATGATATAATTGGTGTTAAAATACCTTTTAGTTTTAAAATACAAAATGTTAAGTATTTATTTTAACACAAAAAATAATAGAAAAATTCCTAATGGAAATTCAAGAGTCTTTATTTTATAGAAGAGGAGGAATAAAGTTGGATGTTGTATGTGTGGCATTCACTACTAGTATTTTAATGACTCTTATACTTACTTTTGTTGATTCTGGTTTTAATAAAACTTCAAAAATACTTTTAACAATTTTAATAGTAATTCAGTTTTATTGGGTTATACTTCTTATGATTAGTCCTCGAACAAGAGTAACGACCATAAAAACTAGTGAATTTAATAATTGTCATTTTTCAAAGGTTGTTACAATTAAGCGTATTGAAACATACAAACCAATAAGTATATGTTATGGAAGGGTTAGATGCGAAGTCATTATTCCATAAAGAATAAATTGCTTTATTAATACTCAAAATAAAGAGAGACAAACTATGTTTGATTTGAAATTAGATAGTATAGTTCAGATGTTAGTTGACCATGAACTGGATCGTCAAACTCCGACAAAAATTCTTAATGATGAAAACTATCAACGTCCAGGAGTATATTTACCCATAATTTTGAAAGCATCTGAAAATTATCATCAATACAAATCAGAATATATTCAAATATTTATGTTATTTACAGGTGACACTTCTGTATTTTATGCAACTGATTTTGATTCAATTGAAGATGTTCCTAATGATGCGTGGATAAATACATCAAATCATAATTCATGCTGGAGATCTGATGGTTTTCAATTTCTCCATGATATTCAAATGAAATTATGTGAAAATGTTAATCCAAATATTGCTCCAATAAAATTGCATACAGAAGCCACTTTTTCTATTATAGGAAATTATCCAATTAAACACTGTATTGTAACTTATAAAAACAATACAGAAGATAATTATGGATATAAAATTGTAAATATTGAACCAATTAGGTAAATATTTATTTATATAAACTTCTGCTTTATTTTTAAGTAATGGTTGGGTGGCCGAGTTGGTTAAAGGCATCAGACTGTAAATCTGACGATATTGTATCTACGAAGGTTCGAATCCTTCCCCAACCATCATTTTTATTTTAAAATACGTTTTTTGCTTTGTATATTTGTTTTAAAAAAGGTAGGAGATGTTATCTATGGTTTCTGAAAGTGAGAAATTTTTAGTTTGGAAGGCTATGAAAATGTTTGGTGGGCCTTTTATATCTTCTCTTGGGGAAACTATTATACATGCAGATTCATTTAATGTACAAAAGATAAAAGAGACTTTTCCTGAACATTGGGAAAAATATTTGAATATTGGAAAGGAAATGTCTTTTAATAGTAAAATGTTACAGGTTTAATAAGGGAGATTATAAATTATGAAAGATATAATTAAACATAAGATAGATGTATCGACTATTTACAATGCAACAGCAGTTAATTCCAGGCGAATTAAACGTATGAAAATTATGCTTGATACTTTTAAGGAAGATCCTGATAAGGATAAAAGAATTGCTGATTGTTTGTGTAAATATTGTTACTACATAGCAGATTTGATTGGTGGAAGTACGCCTGTTAAAGTGGAATGTGGAATTTGTGGTAAGTTGATGGAATTTAAAAATGTTGTGATTAATGTAATTTGTGAAGATTGTGCGAAAAAGTATGAATTATGCAAACGTTGTGGCGGTGATATAGAAATGAGATTAAGAGCCAAAAAGTCCTTATAGATATAATAGGGAAAGACTATAAAAATGATTCAGGATGAATATAAAGATACTATTCTGAAAACCATAAAATTTTATGTGGTAAATAATTTTGGTGATATTTTTTCAGAAATTTCAGTTATATATAAGGAAGATTTTGAAAAATATATTCCAGAAAATCAATACATATCCGAGTGGGAAAATAAGGGAAAACCTTTAGTTTTATCTTGTATTAATCAAAAAGACAACTGTCTTATCTTAAAAGACTATGGATATGGTTATTATTTTGTATTTGATATAGATAGTGAAAAAATACTTCAGAAAGGAGATGCATATCATCCTATTTTTTGGGAAAAAAATAAAGTTGGAAATGGTAATAAACTTTATGTGTTTTTTTCCGAGTATTTTGGATATGGAAAAGAAGGAAAAATATTTATTAACTATGAACGTTAAAAAGTAGTTTAAAAAAGAGGATTTTAATGGAAGTTTTAATCAATCGAAAAGTTTTTTTACAAGTAATAAAAGACATAAAAAAGATTAAGTTTAGAAAACTTGGTCCTGATATATTAAATTATGTCCATTTTATTTGTGAAAAAGGTATTGTATCTATATACGCTACTAATTTGGATGTAGGTATCAATAAAATAGTTAATCCTGTTTTTGTAAAATCTGAAGGTGAAGTTTTACTACCTATTAAAAGGGTATATGATATTCTAAAAAATAATGTTTGTGAAAATGTTAAAATTATTCAATTTCAGTCAAATGAAGTGCTGTTAGTTTTGGATTCTGTAAGTTATAAAATGATTGTGCCTTCAGTACATAATTTCCCTCTTTTACCTAAGATTGATAAAGATTCTTTTCAGACAGTTAACTCTAAAGATATAAAGAGTTTTTTTGAATCAGTAGAATATGCAGCTGATAAAACAAACTATAGTATAGATTGGAAAAAAGGTGTCAGTCTTTATAAGGAAGATCAAAAGTTAATTGCCTTAGCTACAGATAGTAAAAGGTTATCTGTAAATGTATCATCAATACCTTTAGATTTACCGGCTAAGAGAGTTTTTATCCCTTTTGATAATATGACGTTTCTTTTAAAGTTTCTTAAAAAACGACAACATTTACAAGTTGGTTTTTCCGAATTTAATTCTGTTTTTAAGTATCATACATTAACATCTAAAGATGTTTTTTCAATTAATGAAACATATATATTTTTAAGGGTTAAATTTGATGTAGATATTCCATCTTATACATTTCTTTTGCATTTGTGTTATGATATAGAAGTAAATTTAAACAGAAATAAAGTAAAAGAGTATTTAAAAAATATTTTAAAAATAATAGGTAAAAAAGAAGCCATTTTATCTTTTATATTTCATGAAGGAGTTTTGACGTTAAAGGTAAAACTGTTAAAGGAAATTGATTGTGAAATACAACAGACTTTGGAAATACAATGCCCTGAGTTTCAAAGAGATTTTACATTTGCGTTAAGGTTTAACTATATTGCAGATGTTATAAATGCAATAGATGTTGATGAATTTACATTTCATAAAGCTTTTGATAGTTTATCTCCTTGTATGATAAATAGTTGTGAGATGCCAGGCTTTTCAGCATTTATTATGCCTTTTAGTTTGTGATGTAAAGATTTAAGTATGTTGTGATTTTTTATTTTTAGAATTGGAAGGGGTAGAAAATGAAATATAGGTTGACAGAAGAAACGATAAATTATAAAGGTTATACATTATATAGAATAGAAAGTTTGAAGGATTTTGGTAATGTTAAGAAAGGTCAAATAGGTGGTTTTGTTGAGAAAACGGAGAACCTAAGTCAAACAGACAATTGTTGGATATACGATAATGCCAAAGTGTATGATTACGCTGAAGTATCTGAAAATGCCAAAGTGTATGATAATGCTGAAGTCTACGAAGAAGCAAAAGTTTTTGGTGATGCTGAAGTGTATGATAATACTTACATACATGGAAAAACCAAACTATATGGAAATGCTCAAGTGTATGATAATGCTGAGATACATGGTGATATAGAAATTTATGATGATGTAGTAATATCCGATAATGCTAATATATATGGGTGGGGTAAGATATATGACCATGCCAGGGTATTTATGAGTGCTGAAGTGTATGGTAATGTGGAAATATACGACAATGTTAGAATATATGATGTTGAAGTATATAATGCTAAGATAGGAGGTAATGCCCATATTTATAGTAAATAAAGGACTTGTAGCTTATAGGTATCTTTGTTAAGCATTTACCAAAGATATTCCAAGAGATAATATCTAAAAAATTATTAACCAAGGAGAGAAGTAGTGGAAACATTAAATTTACCAATAGAACAGAATTGTGAAAGTTATTACAGTTATCTTACTGTTTTAAACCAAATCAATGAGTTAAAAGATATTCCAAATGCTGATATTACCAAATTGGAAGATGTTGTGATTGATAAAGATACAGATGGACAATATTGTTTAGCATTTGC
>Ga0190327_1000166_pt1 | contig 10941 bp, 10 predicted proteins | sample 48720401_MG_FD_161667 | JGI IMG/M metagenome (GOLD analysis project Ga0190327, IMG submission 161667) | Hydrothermal vent sediment bacterial communities from Southern Trench, Guaymas Basin, Mexico - 4872-04-0-1_MG | ecosystem: Environmental > Aquatic > Marine > Hydrothermal vents > Sediment ... | reverse complement strand
ATCCTTATAGCAGATGAACCCACCACAGCATTGGATGTAACCGTCCAGGCCCAGATTCTGGAGTTGATTAAATCCCTTCAGAGAAAATCAGAAATGTCTGTAATTTTGATTACCCATGATTTGGGGGTTATTGCAGAAAATTGTGACGATGTTGTTATCATGTATGCCGGAAGAATTGCTGAAAAAGCTGACGTTACGACACTTTTTGAATATCCGAAACATCCGTATACGAAAGGATTGTTAACATCAATTCCTTCGCTTGCCAAAGGACCCAAAACCATTCTTCCGACAATCAAGGGGAATGTCCCGTCGTTATTGGATATGCCGGAAGGTTGTCGATTTGCAGGCCGTTGTCCATTGGTTGAAGATATCTGTAGAAAAACAGTTCCGATAGAGCGAAATATGGGACAAAATCATACAGCAGCCTGTCATTTACTAGATGTATGAATTCATAAAAAAAGAGAACATATTTAAAATAATCCTTGATTTTTTAAATCAAAGTCAATAATACTCAACAAAGCCTCTTGGATAAAGGCTTGCAGTTTCGTTCTAAAGGGAAGACCCATCTGTTCATGTGGCAAGACCTTAAGTTTGAAACTATATTATTTATTTTAAGTAAGGAGAACGTCACAATGGCAAATGGGATTGTAAAATGGTTTAACGATTCAAAAGGGTACGGCTTTATTGAGCAAGAAGATGGACCGGATGTATTTGTTCATCATTCAGGTATCAATGGAAATGGGTTTAAATCACTGAATGAAGGCGATAAAGTTACTTTCGATGTGGAAGATGGCCAGAAAGGGCCTGCAGCCGTTAATGTAACTGTTGTATAAAGTTTTACAAAGGGTTTTCTTGAAATTTGAAATGTTGATAGAAAACCCTTTTTTTATGCCCACGACCCCAGACGATCAGCCTTAGAAGCAACGAAAAAGGATTTGGTATATGAATTTTTCCCATATGATCACCACAGTGGATACGCATACCATGGGAGAGCCTACACGGGTCGTAACTGCTGGAATCGGTCATATTCCAGGGGCAACAATGTATGAGAAAAAACAATGGCTTTCTGAAAATCGAGATGACATTCGCCGAATGCTGATGCTGGAACCTCGTGGGCATCAGGATATGTTTGGTGCCATCCTTACCGAACCCGTATCTAAAGATGCCCGTGCAGGCGTAATTTTTATGGACGGGGGCGGATATCTGGACATGTGCGGCCATGGGAGCATCGGCGCTGTAACGGTTCTCTTCGGGACAGGGATAATTCCTCTGGACCCCAAAAAAAAGAAGATTACCCGCGATATTGCTCTGGACACCCCGGCTGGATTGATTCATGCCCGTGCCGAGATAGCAAATGGCCGGGTTTCAAGCGTCACTATTCGCAACCGGGAGTCTTTTTTTGAAGTCTCCACCGAAGTCGTCCTTGAATCTGTTGGAACAGTATCAGTGGATATCGCCTATGGCGGTAATTATTTTGCCCTTGTCAATGTCCAGGATCTGGGGCTCCAAATTAAACCGGCTGATATTGATCCCTTAAAACAGATGGCACTGGAGATCAGGTCTCAGATTAATCAAACAGTTAAATGCGTACATCCCATTACAAAAACAGCTGCCGAGGTTGCGCTGGTGGAAATTTACGAAAACACTACGCCCCCTCGCAATATTGTGGTATTCGGCCAGGGACAGATTGATCGATCACCCTGCGGCACCGGTACCAGTGCAAAAATGGCGCTATTGTATCATAAAGGGCGATTGAAAATTGGGAAACCCTATGCGTACAGAAGTATCTTTGGGACAGAATTTGTGGGGACTATCATCCAGGAAACTACAATAAACGGAAAGCCGGCCATTATTCCTGAAATAACCGGCAGTGCCTTTATAACAGGATTCCAGCAGTTTGTTGTGGATGAAAATGATCCTTACAAATTTGGATTCGACATGACAAATGACATATTTTAATACCATAATATGGCAATTCTTGAAGTAAAAAATCTTAAAAAATATTTTCCGGTCACCGGCGGGGTATTTTTAAGACGTACGGGATGGGTATACGCCCTTGACGATGTCTCCTTTGCACTGAACAAAGGAGAAACCCTTGGTATTGTAGGTGAATCAGGATGCGGCAAAACAACCCTGGCCCGATGTCTCATGGGACTCTATGACCCATCGGATGGGCAAGTCATTATAAAAAATCAGGTTATTTCCAGTCTCAATTCCCAGCAGAGGAAAGAACTTGCATTAAATTTACAAATGATTTTTCAGGATCCGTTTGAATCATTGGATCCCAGGCAGACCGTCAAACAGATACTGGAAGAAAAATACATTATTCATGGCAAAAATAGCGGGAATCTGGATTCAACCATCAATCAATTGATTAAACGTGTCGGGCTCTTACCCGATATGCTGTCTCAATTTCCCCATGAGTTTTCAGGCGGCCAGCGCCAGAGAATCGGTATCGCAAGAGCCATCAGCCTGGAACCGGAAATCATTGTTTGTGATGAACCGGTGTCAGCATTGGATGTTTCCGTTCAATCCAAAATTTTAAACCTTTTACTGGAACTTCAGCAGACAATGGGGCTGACATATATTTTTATTTCCCATGATTTATCTGTTGTAAAACATGTTTCAGACAGAATCGCTGTCATGTATCTGGGAAAGATTGTGGAAATGGCAGATGCAGATGATATCTATACTAACGGACAGCATCCCTATACCCATGCGCTTTTATCTTCGATTCCCGTACCGGACCCGAAATCTGGCCGAAACCGTATTGTCTTAAAAGGAGAGGTGCCTTCTGTGGAAAATCCGCCTGCCGGATGCAACTTTAATACCCGATGTGAGTATGTTCAAACTATTTGTCTTGAGAAAGAGCCAGAACTACTTGGAAACAAAGACAATCCAAACCATTTAACTGCCTGTCATCTCTTCCATCCGCCAATCAGGTGAAGATGGATATGAAAAATCACCTGGCCGCCGCCTTTTTCAACATTGAATAATAATTTATATCCGGATTCATTAACCCCCTGCTCTTTTGCCATATCTCCGGCAAGCGTGAAAAGACCGGAGATAATTGATTCGTCTTCCTTTTGCAAATCGTTGATGCTTCTAATATGCTTTTTGGGCACCAGCAGCACATGAACCGGAGCCGCCGGCTTGATATCCCTGAAAACAACATAATCATCATCTTCATATAAAAACTCAGTGGGAAGTTCCCGGTTAACAATTTTACAGAACAGGCAATCAGTGGACATTAAAACTCCTTTAACCTATTATAATTTATCAATTTCTTTCATCAAATTTTTCATAGCAATACCTGCCTTTTCCTCAAGAAAAATATCCGTAACAGAACTTGTATATTCAGATATGTAAGGATTTATTTCAATAATTTGGGCGCCATTTGATTTGGCAGCCAGCGGAATCGTGTTTGCCGGTGCCACAGTCCCTGTGGTACCGATCAGGATAAAACAGTCTGCCTTTCTTGTCTCATTAAATGAAAGGGTGCTTGCAGGTTCAGGAATGGCTTCTCCAAAAAAAATTACATCCGGTTTTAAAATTCCATCACATTTCTCACACACTGGGGGCAGAACATTCAGATCAATTTGAAAAATCTTGTATTTTGCCCTACAGTTAAGGCAGACAAGATTTTTTAAAGACCCGTGAAATTCATGGACATTTTTACTGCCCGCATCATAGTGCAGGTTATCCACATTCTGGGTAATCACCGAACTTAACATATGGTTAGCCTCAAGTTCTGCCAGACCATAATGGGCAGCGTTGGGTTTTATTTTTCCAAACAAGTCATAAAAAATTTCCCGGATCACCTCCCAGGACTGCTTTGTATGGCTGTAAAAATACTGGATATCAAAGGTCTGGGGGTCATATTTATTCCAAAGGCCGTTTTCCCCTCTGAACGGCGGGATACCGCTTTCCACGGAAATACCAGCACCAGTAAACGCAACACACCGTTTGGATGATTTAATAATCTTTGCTGCTTGAGTATACATAAAAGAGCTCTCCCGAGATAAATTCAGACCAAATCCATGATGTCAAAGGTATTGGTCCATAGTTCTGCAATCAGCAATTTATTGCGGAGAACATCTCCGCGATTCAGCAAAACTTTCAGGCATTCGGAGGATTGAAGGGCTGCAACAAAAAGCGCACAATACGCAATATTGCCCGTCCTTGTTTCAACCCCTTTTGATTGTTTCTCTCTTTTTTTCCCATATATCAATTCATATCCCTTATCCCCCGGAAAGATAGTTGTCACCTGACCGGCAACCCCTGCAATGGCGCCGGATATTATGGGAATGGATGCTTTTTGAGCGGCTTTTTGCAACATGAATCTTGTATCTATAGCATCCAGGCAGTCCATCACCACATCTGCATTTTTTATCCGTTCATGGAGATTGGATTCATCCACATATTCAACCAGATGCTTCACAATGACCTCGGAGTTGATGGCATTTACCCTGTCTTTTGCCGCCTGTGCCTTGGGAACGTCTATCAGATGTTCTTCACTCAAGAGTTGACGGTTTAAATTACTGGCTTCAAATGAATCCCCGTCAATCAGGGTTAAATGACCGACCCCAACCCTTGCCAGCATTTCACAGACACCGCCACCAAGACCACCTAAACCGATCACAACAACTTTTGATGCCCCCAGTATTTTTTGTTCCTCAAGGGAAAGCGTATTAAAATTTCTATCATACCGGCCTTCAAATTTTGAGATTCCCATGATCTATCCACCTCCAACCGATGGGAAAAGCCCGACCCTGTCATTATTTTTCAATCGATATTTGTTATCCTGCCGTTTCCCATTAATAAAAATCAATTTCACAAGCTCTGAAGGAATATCAACATCCAAGATAAGTTTTTCCACGGTGGTTTCTTCAGGAATTTCAAGACACCCACCGGCTTTTGGAAGATATTTGGATAAGGTTACAAACAGCTTCAATTCTATTTTTATCATAATTTTAAGTTTACACTTTTTGCTTCTGCTGTTATTAAAATGATACATTATATGCCATAAGTGAGTTATTTTGTATATGAATTAAATGGAAAGCTTGGAGACCATGAAATATAAAAAAAAAGAACCCCTTGCCGTGCAGCAACTGGCTCAGGATCTGGCTGACTTTGCCATTGACAGAACTGATCTGAAAGAACTTTTAGCGGCCATCCCTGAAAATAACAATTTAAATCTGCCGACCATAGAATATGAACTTCAACTTTTGAAAATCATAAGTGTTGGCTGGGCCATTTCTTTTTTCATGCCGACCACAGATAAAAACAAAGGCCCACTATCCCAAATGTTCTGGGAATTTATCAGGGAAACATCTCAAAACATATCCAATCTTACAGAGACGACAACTGGTCAAAGCATTGATTATTTTGACATCTTAAAACAACGACTGAGCACCTACCTGGAGATCATGCAGCACAACCCCGATAAGGCTCAAAATCCGGCCGATCTTATGGGGCCGGCCTTTGCCAGTACCTGTAAGTGTGAGGATGATGCCATGGCTATTTTAACCGGCACCAAACTATTTACCCTGACCATGGGAGCTGTAAAAGAGTATTTAAATATCGTTGAATGCAAAGTATGAAAACCGATGATCAGGAGTTTGCTGCTATAGCCACGCCCGCTGCCATCATCACCCCGCCTGCCGTTCTGTTCAATCGTCTGACAGACCGTGTACTGGAAAAAAATACTCTTGCCCGATTGGCAAGGTACGCATAAAACATCAGAACACTTGATAAAACAATGGCAACTGTGATGGTGGCAATACAGATATCCACACTGCTCAAGGAGGTTAAATCCATAAAAGAAGGAAGAAAACCACAATAAAACAGAATCACTTTGGGATTTGACAGGGTAATAAGAATTCCGCTAAAATAATTGCCATACTTCATGCCTTTTTTCCCGTTAGACTGTTTAGCCAATACAGGGTCAGATCTCCAGATCTTGAACCCGAGAAAAATCAGGTATGCCGCCCCCACAATCTTGATGACCACAAAAAAATTTCCCATGGCCTGTGAAATGGCCGACATCCCCAGAATGGCAAATACCAAAAAAATAATATCGCCGGTAACAATGCCTGCGATCACCCCAAGGGAAGGGGCAAATCCAGATGCAAGGGATCTTGAAATCGTGGCAAACATCCCCGGACCCGGTGTTACGCCAAGAACAAATAATGCTATGGCCAGACTGAAAATAGAAAACAAACTCATCTCAATACCTCATCATTCTTCAATTCAAAAGTTGATTTTACCCTATTATTGTTTATTTTCAAGTTATAATTTTTGAAAATAACCATATTAACTTTATCCAATTGACTTTATGTGGGATTCACCTTATAACCCCGGACAATTATGACATACTATAAAAAACTCGATGCCTTTCTCACACCTGCTGTTGTTCTGAAGGCAATGATTTATACCAATGTTATCATGTTTATTGTCAGTCTGATTTACAGTGGCAAAAATATGATTCTGAGCTTTAATCCCTTTTATGCCTTTACCCCGTCCCTGGATGTATTAAATTTTCTTGGCGCATCAGGCCGGATGCCCATTGTTAAATTTAACGCATGGGGGTCTTTGATTACCGCCAACTGGCTTCACGGCGGGCTGCTTCATATTCTGTTTAATATGATGGCCCTGAAAGCTATTGCCCCACTGATTATGAAAGAATTCGGACTGTTTCGAATGTTTTCCATCTATACGCTGGCAGGTATTGCAGGCTTTTTATTATCTTATTTCGGCAATATTTATCTGACCATTGGCGCTTCATCAGGGCTTTGCGGACTGATCGGGGCAGCGCTCTATTTCGGAAAATCAAGGGGCGGGCAATGGGGGCAACTGGTGTACAAACAGACTTCGGGATGGGTGGTTACGCTTGTTCTGATCGGTTTTCTAATACCCAACATTAATAATTGGGGGCATGCCGGCGGATTGTTTGCCGGGATCTTTTTGGGCTGGATATTGGGATATAATGAAAAAAGAAAAGAAACTGTTTTTGATACATCATTGGCTATTTTCTTTGTTATTATAACGGTATGGCTTTTAGCAAAATCAGTGGTACAGGGCTTTTTTCTTATTTATTCCTGAAGTAAGAATTTTACACAAATTTTACAAAGCTTTCTTGAAATCAAGCCCTTTCTAACTTATATGAACTCTTATGAAAAATCTTAAAACACCCCACCGGCTGAAAAAAGTGGGTAAGATAGCGGTTGTGGGCATGTCTGGCGTATTCCCCAAAGCGCTGGATACCCGGCAATTTCTTGATAATATCATCCATAAAAAAGATTCGATTATCACTGTTCCGGATCATCGATGGATAGGGCCTGTCAAGGATTTTGTCTCGCATCAGACCCTGCCGGACAGGGCAATCTCCAATAAAGCCGGACTCATTGAGCACTTTCAATTTGACCCTGAGGGATTTCTTGTAGACAAGGACCTGTTATCTGAACTCGATCCTTTGCATCAGCTTGTTCTGCATGCCGGAAGGGATGCTTTTTTGCACTGTTCTCATACAAAGGAAGATAAAAAACGAACCGGAGTTATTCTGGCAGCCATTGCCCTTCCCACTGACACCTCTTCTCTGATTTCCCGGCAGATAATCTGCAATAAAAAATATAAAGGGCCTGTGCCAGAGGATTTTTCAAGCGCCGGTGTTGTATCTCTTCCGGCTGCTATTCTTGCAAGGGCCATGGGGTTTGAAGGGGGATGTTTCACCCTTGATGCTGCCTGTGCATCCTCTTTATATTCCATTAAACTTGCCTGCGAACACCTTCATTTAAAGAAGGCGGATATCATGATAGCCGGTGGCGTTTCCCGGCCGGATTCTCTTTATACCCAGATCGGATTTACACAATTACAGGCATTGTCGCCCTCGGGCAGATGTTCTCCCTTTGATAAAACTGCGGACGGGCTTGTCGTAGGGGAAGGCGTTGGCATTGTCGTGTTGAAACGACTTCAAGATGCCATCGACTCTGGTGATAAAATCCATGCCGTCATCACAGGTGCCGGAGCATCCAATGATATTGAAGGAACCCTTGTGGGCCCGGCAAAAGAAGGCCAGGTTCGGGCCATGATCCAGGCATATCAACAAGCTGCGTGGTCGCCTTCAGACATCCAGTACATGGAATGCCACGGCTCAGGGACTCCGGTGGGAGATCAGGTGGAACTCTCCAGCATACATGCAGTTCTTGATGCCTTTGAGTGTCCGGATAAACACCTTTCCATCGGATCGGTCAAATCAATGACCGGCCATCTTCTCACAGCCGCCGGTGTAACAGGATTTATCAAAACCGTTCTTTCAATGAATGAAGAATTTTTGCCACCATCGCTAAATTTTTCAGCCCCTTCTGCCAAAAGCCTTTTAACCGAAAGTAATGTCACGGTTCAAACCGCTGTTGAAGACTGGACCCCTGACGCCCGCCATTCAACAAGAAAAGCCGGGATCAGTGCATTTGGCTTTGGCGGCATCAATGCCCATCTTCTTATTGAAGAATTTAAAAACAACGCAACAACACATATTATAAAAAATCCAAGCCAAGCGCTTGATGATGAAAAAGAAATCTTAAAAACCGTTCCCTGCGCCATTATCGGTATGGAAACCCTTGTAAAGGACTGCCATTCACTGTCTGATTTTAAACGCCTTGTGTCTGGCGAAACATGCTTAACACCTGAACTTCCAAAATCAAAGGAGGGAAAACCTGGGTTTTATCTGGATCACCTGCCCATCCAACCCGGTGAATTTCATATTCCGCCCAATCAGATGGAGGATATCCTGCCCCAGCATATATTTCTTCTCAAAGCTGTCAAAGGTGCCCTGAAAGATGCAAAGATCAGCCCAAGACCTTTAAAAGGCGACCCGCAAAGGAATCATATCGGTTGTGCCGTTGGAATCGAATTTGATTATGGTGCCACTGATTTTCATCTTCGATGGAAAGTCAATCATCTGGATGAAAAGCAAAAAGATATCATTTCACCGCCGTTGAACTTTAACCGGACTTTGGGTGCGCTTGGCGGGATTGTGGCATCCCGTGTGGCAAGAGAATTCAAACTTGGGGGGCCCTGTTTTACCCTGTCTGCCGGATCAACCTCCGGTATCAAAGCCATTGAAACCGGTGTTCATTCTCTGAGTGCCCATGAAACCGATGTCTTTATCTGCGGCTGTGTTGACCTTGCAGGAGATCCCCGGCAATTTGCCCTCAATGATATCGCCAGACCCCACACAAAAGATATCCTGCCATCCGAAGGGGCTTGCGCTATTGTTTTAAAACGACTGGATCAAGCCATTGAAGACGGCGACAGAATTTATGGCATTGTCACAGGGACGGCAGGGGCAAGCAGTGGCACTCTCCCCGGCGAAACAAATCAGGATTCAACACGATTGGAAACCCTCTATACCCGATCCCTTGAAACAGTATTGAAAACGTCAGACACCTCCTTAAAAAACCTCAATTTTTATGAGGCCTGCTTCTCTGGAATCAAAGAATATGATGCCATTGAGACCAAGGTATTTAACCATTTTTTTTCAAAAGAACCGGACATTCTCCCCTGCCCTGTTATATCGACTTCTTCCACCATTGGAAACACCAGGGGGGCATCTGCTTTATTCTCCGTTATCAAGACAGCGCTTTTTCTTCATCACCAGATGATGCCTTCGAAAGGGGCAGCCCAAAAGGCCTGCGTCGCATCTATCAGTCTGGATGGTGCCTGTTCCCATATAATGCTTGAGGCAATGGGTTCCAAAAATCAGATTCAACAAAACACCCTTACGCTTGATCCGACTCTGATTGCCAAAGGCAGCCTTGCCACATCCACTGCCCATGAAAAGTTTCTTGAATTTTCCAAAGAAAATATGAGGCTTCTTGAAAAACAGTTTGAAACCCTGACACAGCTTGCCGGGGTTTCTGAGACCCCTTTTCTGGACAGAGCGCAATGCCTTGAGTATGCCATTGGAAAAGCAGGAAATGTGCTTGGAAAAGAATTTGAAATAATTGATACCTATCCTGTCAGAGTAAGGCTCCCGAATGAACCGTTGATGCTGGTGGACAGGATTATGGACATTCAGGGAGAAATGCTGTCCTTAACCTCAGGCAAAATTATTACCCAGCATGATGTCAAGGAAAATGCCTGGTATCTGGATGGACCGAAAGCCCCCGTTTCCATCTCCATTGAAGCGGGCCAGGCAGATCTGTTTTTGTGTGCCTGGTTAGGCATCGACCATGCAGTCAAAGGAAGCCGGAAATACAGACTTCTGGATGCCAGGGTCACCTTTCACAGGACATTGCCCGGCCCTGGCGAAACCATTGAGTATCACATTGAAATTGACCGATTTTTAAAACAGGGCGATGTATACCTGTTCTTTTTCCATTATAAAGGCTATATTAACGGCCAGTTGCTGATATCCATGCGAGACGGATGCGCTGGTTTTTTTACGGAAAAAGAGGTTGAGGATTCAGGTGGTATTATTCTTAAAACAGAAGAATTAGAACAAATAAATACGGATTGTAAGTTCTCTCCACTGGTTCCCGTCAAAAAGGAAAATTTTTCAGATGAAAAACTTGAGGCGCTGCGGCAGGGAAATCTTGGAAAAGCCTTTGGGAAAGATTTTGAACATATCCAGCTTGGAAACCATCAAAAACTTCCCGGCGGCAGAATGCACCTTATTGACAGGGTCCTTGAATTTGATCCCATTGGTGGCAGGTTTTGTCTTGGCTCCATTATTGCCGAAGCAGATATCCACCCGGATGACTGGTTTTTAACCTGCCATTTTATTGATGACAGGGTCATGCCGGGTACCCTGATGTATGAATGCTGTGCCCATGCCTTAAGGGTCTTTACCCAGAGAATGGGGTGGGTCAGTGACCGGGATGATGTCTTTTATGATGTTGTTCCAGATAATGAGAGTGCCTTAAAATGCCGGGGACCTGT
>Ga0190327_1000163_pt1 | contig 11058 bp, 10 predicted proteins | sample 48720401_MG_FD_161667 | JGI IMG/M metagenome (GOLD analysis project Ga0190327, IMG submission 161667) | Hydrothermal vent sediment bacterial communities from Southern Trench, Guaymas Basin, Mexico - 4872-04-0-1_MG | ecosystem: Environmental > Aquatic > Marine > Hydrothermal vents > Sediment ... | reverse complement strand
CTTCTAAGTAACATGATTTAAACATCAGACTGGAATAAGCTTAAAACCCAATGATTTCGCCTGCGTAATAATCTTTTTTTCAAAACGTTTTTGATGATTTTTTTCTTGTTCTGCAAAGATGGTATCATCAAACAGTTTTTGGTTTTTTACAAGATGATAAATTACTCGAGCCAGCTTATGTGCCGTTGCAGTGATTGCTTTTGGTGCCCCATGCCGAGACCGCATTCGTCTAAAATAATTCCCAAGGTAAGATTTGCTGTTCCACAGTGAATTAGCTGAAATCCGAAGGGCTTGGGCCGCTCTATTTGATCCTGGTCGGGTATGTGATGAAAGAATCTTCCCTCCACTAATCTTGTTGTTCGGGCAAAGGCCCAACCAAGAACAAAAATATTTTACGTTTTTAAATTTGGAAAGATCTGGACCAATCTCAGTGAAAATCACATGGGCTGTCAGACTACTGATTCCATCAATCTGAGTTAAATCAGTTCCTAAAAGTCTATACATGTGTTTTCTTAAATCAAAATTTAGCTCATTGCCTTTTGGTTTGCGTTTGGGCGTGCTTGGCGGTATAGGTGGAGAGTCATCCAAATCTATACTGGATTCAAATTCATTTAAATGGTTTTCAATTTCTCCATCACAGTCTTGAATCAACTGCCGATAATTACGATAAGACTGTAAAGTTTGTTTGAGTGTAAAAACATGTTCTGACCGAAAATCACCGGTAAGAGATTTAACAATGGTTTTCTTGTCAGCCTTTATTCTTGGGTCTCGAAGTTCTGCTAAAATTTTCGGATTGCGCTCACCAGATAGTATAGCATCAATAATAGCCAATCCGGTAACACCTGTAATATCACTGATTACATTATGAATTTGCAGATTCATCTGCGTGAGTGATTTTTGAAGGTGTTGAATATGGGATGAAGCAGCCTTAACTAAATTATTCCGATGTCTTAACAAAGACCGAACAGCACAGATATCTTGAGCTGGACGAAAAGAGCCACGCAAGAGCCCCACTGAATGGAGATATTGCAACCATTGGCAGTCTATTACATCCGTTTTCCTTCCAGGAACATTTTTAACATGCCTTGCATTCACAAGGATTACTTCAAATCCATAAATATCAAGGATCTGAAAAATTGGAATCCAATATACCCCTGTAGATTCCATGGCAATCGATTCAATACCACACTCTTTAAGCCATTTTGCCGCATCATGTAAATCATCAGTAAAAGTATCAAATCTCCTCACAGGTTTGCTTGATCTATCTTCAGGAACAGCAATATAAATTTCGGTGGCACCGATATCAATCCCTGCAGAATTTGGTTGCAACACATGTAGATATTTTATAGCTTTTTTGCGACCACTTTTTTTCTTTTTTACCATTTTCAGCTCCTTATGGATTGTGGTGGTGGCCGAATGGTGAATTAAATAGCATTCTTCTAAACGGGATAGATCTGTATTCCAAAAAAAAGATATACAGCTTCACCAATGAACGGGTCACAGCATTCGGGGCCACGCTATTGAACGGGTTCTGAGTCAATTACAGAAGACACCATTGATTATCCGGCCTACTTCGCACCACCGTTTACAGCAAAATAATACATGAAAAATTTTGACAAAGCTACTGTTACTTATAGGATTGGTCTCGGGCTGTGGCCGGGGGGAACGCTATTTATTTACACTGTTCTCTTCCTGAATCTGCCATAGAGTTTAAACAATAGACTGATTAATAAGAATAGCAAATAAAAACTTTAGGACATGCCTTGTAACAAAATGGTTTTAAAATTAACTTTAATTCAAAAAAGCGCATTTTATGAGATTAGTTGAACTACGATTAAAAGACTTCCGTTGCTATAAAGAACAAGTTTCAATTACTATTAATGATTTAACTTGTATCATTGGAGCCTCTTGCAGAAACTATGAGTATTTCTAAAAAATAGTTCTTGGAAGGCCCTCTTCTATATTTTTTTTCTATTTTTTGTTTTTTTACCAGAAAAAGGGCTTTGGACTATTTTTAAGACGTGGCTCTCCCTTTGCTCTTAATTCCAGCTTGTTTTTATCCATTCGTTTTGATCTGTTTAAATCTACGTGACAAAACGCATCAACTGATCAGATGTCAATGCTATAATGCCAAACATCAGGTGAGTCATAACTTTAGCATAGCCACGAACTCTAACCATTTTTCCTCCAAATTCATCCTTGAGCCGGCCATTGACCCTTTCCACATTGGATCTTTCATTGTAGCGGATATCTGCCGGGTTTTTAAAATTTATAACTCCAAAACGGTGCGCCTCTTCTTTGAGTTCCAGTTTTCTTTTTTTATTGCCACGAGGATTTACATCAATTATTGGAACGTGGCCTAAAGATCGGCTGTGTTGTTTGATGATGGGCGAATCATATGCGGAATCCATCAAATCATATAAATTGGTTACCCGTTGACTGGTGAGTCCTGCCAATGGAAGGGCTACCTGGCTGTCATGCAGCGAGGCTGAAGTCAGGACACAACTTATGGGAACATGCCCATCTGCAGCATCTATGTGAAGTTTATATCCAATCCAGGATTTTTTGTAACCCTTGCTGTTCATTTTGGTTCCCACATCACAATCTTTAGGCAACTCTTCGAGCATTTCTTTGATTTCCATTGATTGTTGTCGTTCTAATCGAGTTGGTTCTTTTATTCGCACTTCACCTTTTCTGGGACGGCCTCTTTTTTTCTTTTGTTTTGGCGGATTGTTGTTTTTTCTCATAGGCTTCTCACGGGCATCAATTGACGTGGAATCCCTTGATATGTGCCCGACAATTTTATCACCCATATACTGTTTAATGAGACGACTATGGACAATCTGAGTTAACCCTGATGCTGAAAATTCTTTAAACGCACGGGAAAAGGATGACTCATGAGGAATATCACTGATCTTTTCCCAACCACAAATTCTTCTTAAGGCCGGACTGATTTTCAATCTGTCAATTAATCCCCTTGTCGTATCCATATTATAAACAGCCTTTGCCACGAATGCCCTTGCTATCTGTTTCCTGTATTTTGGTGATTGGCCTTGCCAGTATTCCGGTACCCGGATCATATCTTCAATTCTGACAAGCTCTAAAGTGGTTACCAGGTGTTTTAATTTCTCTGTAAGCGGTTCTTCAACCTGTTTTTCAATAAAAGGGAAAAGAACCTCTTGTACTTCAAACCAAATCTGTGATAATTTTCTCATAAGCTGCTTCTCTGGTTCAGTTGTTTTTTGTCGTGATTAAACTACTGAAATATACCATAGTAGCAGCTTTTCATCAATTATTAACCCTTGATGATTATGGAAATTAAAAATAATTTTTAATTTCTGCAAGAGGCTCTATGGAAACTATTATTAACAGAGATTTGTTTGATTTTGAAATCGGGTATTTGATCAAAAGCCCGTGTCTCAATTGTGAGAATAAATCAGACCTTCCAAAATGTCATGCAGACTGCCTTGTTCTGGACAAAATTCAGACAACCCTTGCAAGAGGCATCTCATCTCAGTCTTCCTCACATGAAAGTTGACTGATTTTGAATCCGCCTGTTTTTCCAGAAGAATCCAATTGTCTTGCAAAAAAATATTTATCTCAAAAAATTTTTAAAGTGATTGAACATGAAAAGACCGATTCAGGGTTTACCCTGACACAGGCCATCTCTTCCGGGATAAAAAATCTGGACAGCTCCATTGGTGTTTATGCCGGGGATGCGCAATCCTATAAAACTTTTTCGCTGCTTTTTGATCCGATTATTTGTGACTACCATGGATTTTCAAAAGACAAAACCCATCAACCGAATATCAGCCCGCTTATGCTTCCCAGCCTTGATCCGGGAAACAACTATATTAAGTCCACAAGGATAAGAGTTGCCAGGAACCTAAAAGGATTCAGCTTTCCCTGTCACATTACTTTATCCCAGCGCCGTGAACTTGAAAAAAAAATTATTTCAGCTTTAGATCGGTTAAAGGAGAATCTTAGAGGAAAATATTATTCCTTTGAATCTATTGATGAAAAAGAATTAAAACAGCTTAAACAAAAAAACGTGTGGTTCCAAAAAGGAGACCGGTTTCAGAATGCAGCAGGCATTAATTCTGATTTCCCCAACTGCAGGGGCGTATTTCACTCTTTTGATAAACGATTTATGGTCTGGGTGAATGAAGAAGACCACTTAAGAATTATCAGCATGGAAAGAACATCCGACATCTCAGGTGTCTATAACCGTCTTGCCGGAGCACTTCTGGCATTAAACCAAACCCTTGAATTTTCCCGGGATAAGACATACGGGTATCTGACATCCTGTCCCACAAATATCGGCACATCCATGAGGGCCGGCGTCCACATCCGGCTTGAAAAGCTTGAACGAAACAAAGACCTTCTCCAACATCTCAGCCGGGCATATCATCTCCAAATCAGGGGAACCGGCGGAGAGAAAACAACGGTTGAGAATGCCCTGTTTGATATCAGCAATCGCCAAAGACTTGGAATTTCAGAATCCGGGATCATTCAAAATCTTCATAACGGTCTTTTAGCTATTATCAAGGCTGAACAAAGCCTTTAACGCTCTCCCTTTCCTTAATTTATGGCATAAAATTTGCAAAGATTAATTTTATATATAACGCATTTTTAAGGACAATAACATGAAAACACTGAAAAGAATCTTTTGGATCACCGCTGTCTTAATTGTTACGGGCATTCTGATTCATACAGATACCGAGCTTACTAATAAACCAGGAGAAAGCACCATGAAAAATAAAAAAGTGGGGGTTGCTACATTTGCAGGCGGTTGTTTCTGGTGTGTAGAGTCTGCTTTTGAGGGACTTGATGGTGTTCTGGATGTAATATCAGGATACACAGGGGGACATACGGAAAACCCCACCTATAAACAGGTCACATCAGGAACAACCGGACATTTTGAGGCTGTTCAGATAACCTTTGATCCAGATATCATCACATACCAGACGCTTCTTAAAATTTTTTTCCAGCAGATTGATCCTACCGATTCCGGCGGTTCATTTTTTGACAGGGGAAGCCAGTACAGTTCTGCAATTTTCTTTCATAGTGACACTCAAAAAAAAGAGGTTAATAAAATCATAAAACAGATTAATAATTCAAAAATTTTTCAAGGATCTGTGGCAACACAGGTTCTTGAATTGAAAAAATTCCATGAGGCAGAAGTGTATCACCAGGATTACCATAAGAAAAATCCCCTCCGTTACAAATTTTACAGAGCAGGTTCAGGAAGGGATATTTTTATTGAAAAAAACTGGAAAAACAATGGACATATATTTGATTCAGATATGATCCAAAAAGAGAATCTTAAAGAAAAACTAACCCCTCTTCAGTACCAAGTCACCCAAAAGAACGGAACAGAACCGCCCTTTGATAATGAATACTGGGACAATAAAAAACAAGGCATTTATGTAGATATTATTTCCAACGAGCCTTTGTTCTCATCCCAGGACAAATTTAAATCAGGCACGGGGTGGCCAAGCTTCACAAAACCTATATTCAGGGAATCTACCCGGGAAATAGAAGACAGCAGCTTGTTTATGAAAAGGATTGAGGTTCGAAGCAAAAAGGCTGATTCTCATCTTGGACATCTATTTAATGACGGCCCAGGACCCACTGGATTAAGGTATTGTATCAACTCTTCATCCTTACGGTTCATTCCAAAAGAAACCCTTGAAAAAGAAGGGTTTAAAGATCTTTTGCCCTTATTTGACTAAACCGTCATTTGTCACCGGGGTAACAGAAAATTCCAGAGAAAAAATTGCCCGTATTCCGGTCCGATTAAAGCCATATGGGATGAAGTTCATCCAGGGTATCCTTTGTACACTGGACAACGGCAGACAGCCTGAAGTATCGCAATGCCATGCCTATATTCAAAGTCAACAGCCTGAGATAAGACAGCTCAAGCTTTGACACCTCCCATGGTTCTGAATGATAGATTCTCAAGGCCCCAATAATTTTTTCCCGCAGGTTGATCGGCAGGGAGACAATGGACCGAATACCCTCTTTTTCCGCTTTTTCAGGATACTGTAGACGGTCACTGCCTTTTGTATCGGTAATGATCACGGGTTTGAGATTTGGCAGCAGCTTGATACTCTTATCAACCAGGATGGGGCCCTTATTGACATATCCAATGCTCAGCCCTTTTGTGGCAAGAATTTCCAGGGATTCTGTCCCGGGGTTCACCACAAGAATGCTGGCCCCTTTCACCCCCATAGTGGAGACCAGCAGGTGGGTGATCTGGGACCCCATTATGGTGGGATTATTTGCATCAAATACAGTTTCCACGATCAATTTATATCTTTCAAGGTCTATTTTGTGATCACTTGACATAGTTTCCTCCTTTGACTGATGGATGGCATAAAGCAGGTCCAGAATACCATACCATGGTATTTGATCTGTTTTTAATTTATGATATGGACCCCGATCCCCCCCTCAACATGCCGGGTAACTCTTTTTGAAATGCTTCTGCTAAAATAATTGATAATATTGCCGGGATTTCGATTCAGCACCACCACGTCAAATTTCTCAGTTTTCCAGAGCCAGATGATATCACGGGCAACATCCTGTCGTATCGGTATGTAAAGGCAATGAATATGATGACCGGCAAATCCGTAATCCTTCAGTTTCTGCCCGGCCGCCTCCAAGGCATTTTTTTGCTCATCCTGCTGGCCCCGCAGATAAGAGGTGCCTCGACTCACTTTGTCCATAATGGGGTTATTGCGGGTATCAATTTCAGGAACAGGGGTAAAGGCATGAAACAGAGTGATTTCAACATCTTTTCTTCCGGCATACCTGTGACCGACAAAATCAATGGATTTTTCATCATTCATGGTAAAATTATAGGGTATCAGTATTTTTACTGCCATAATGCCCTCCTTTCTTTTCATAAAAAATTTAAGTTGATTCTTTTAAGCAACACCAAAAAGAAGTGCGCCTGTATCAAAAGGGAAGTGGATATTAAAGCCGATTACGGATGAAGCCAAAAGGATGTGAAAAATCAAGTGAGTCCGGAGAAGGTGAATCCATATCAATTAACTATTGTAAAATATACCAGAGAGACCTTTTATTGTAAATTGATTTTTTGGGAGTCCCTGATGAAGAATCGAAGGCCCTGATCAATTGTTACCCTTGCTCAGTTGATCACTGGTTGCCGGTTTAGCCACGCCAGCCGGCAGATAAACCGAGACAATGGATCCTTTTTTCAATTCAGATGCCGCTGTGATCACCCCGCCATGTCTTTTAATGATGGAATAACTGGCGGCAAGCCCGAGGCCCTGTCCTTTGTTTGCCCCCATATCTTTTGTTGAAAAATAAGGGTCAAATATCTTGCTCAGGTTTTCTTTTGATATGCCACATCCCTGATCTTCAAAGGAAATTTTAATATAATTGCCAAAATTTAAGGCCAGGGAATCTTTTTTGGATATCTCGATATTTTCGCAGAATACCTTGAGGTGGCCATTATCAGCCATTGCCTCTCTGGCGTTGATGACGATATGACGGATCACCTGCTTAATCTGGTTCTCATCAATATTGACCTGTCCGGCAGTATCAGGCATGAAAATTTCCAAATTAATGCCAGACCCATTTACGGCTGAAGTAACAGCCTCTTTTATTACATCATCGATGGATGTCATTCTCTTGATCGGATCACCCCCTTTTGAAAAGGTAATCAATCGGCCAGTCAATTCCTTTGCCTTAAGACAGGCGGTTTCGGCTGCCGTGAGATTTTCAGACATGCCAATTTCAGGTTTCATGTCATATTCGGCCAGAGAAATATTCCCCATGATGGCAAACAAAAGGTTGTTAAAATCATGAGCAATTCCGCCGGCCAGCACGCCGATCGTTTCGATTCTCTGGGTTTGTACAACTTGCTTTTGAAGTTTTTTGACTTTTCTTTCAGATAAAATTCTTTCGGTTACATCTCTCCCGATACCGCTGATGTAAGGTTCACGACCATCCAGTTTGACCAAAGAACTTTTATACTCGATATAAATCTTTCCCTTGTTTTTCTTAAAATAGCAGGCAATACCCTCATGGTGCCCTTGTTCCTTGATCACATCCAGGTATTGGCTGTTAAAGTCAGATTGAAATTCCGGTTTCATGAAATCGATTGCCCGATGGCCTAAAAATTCGTCCATATTATAGCCAAAAAGTTTTTGCAGGGCTGGATTTGCTGACGTAAAACACCCCTCCATGTCTTGTGTGTATATGAGGTCGGTTATAGAGTTAAAAAGGTCACGGAATTGTTTTTCTGATTTTTCCAGTGCCGCTTTCACTCGCGTACGTTCGGTGATACCTTCAACGATACTCTCATGGCGGAGTTTGATTGTCTGTTCCCGGTAAGCCAAAAATAGAACTAAAACTGCAAAAAACAACATTATCATAAACGGTAATAAACAATGGGATAGAATTTTTTTATGCCATTCGTTCGCGTCAATATCCATACCAAGGACTGCCACTGTCTTTTTAGTCTGTGGGTCGATGAGTGGCACCAGTGCCGTCATCAGCGTACCCCATCGGTCGGTAACCGGCCCAATAACCGCTTCCTGTCGGGTGTCGAAAACATGGCGGTAGGAATCCGGAACTTCAGTATAAACCAATCCAGGCGGCGCATAGTCTTCAGAATCCTCTGAAAGGGAGTCTGCAAAGAAAAAAACGGTACCATCTGATCGCTGTCCCATCAGATAAAGAAATCGGCATTGGGATGTGGCATTGCGCATCAAGGACAGCTGTAACTTGATACGCATGTAATCAGGGTTGCCAAGGTCTTTTTCCGAACCTGACAAAGAAACAACCCGCTGGAGATTGATGGCCTGCGCCGCAACATTTTCGTGCTCGAGAAAGGCTTCTCGCATGAGTTTATCAATCGATTGTGCCTCTCGCCATATAAACGCAACCCCGACACCGAGCACAAGCAGTAATAAAATTAAGATTCTACGATTTATTATATTAACCATTATTATTTGATCTTTCTATCATTATTTTATAAATAGCGCCTTATTTTTATTGACACATTCCGCTATATATTAAACTATATTAAAATTCAATGAATAATTATTTACAGCGTTTTATTATTTGATTTTATAAAATGACAACGACACTTATTGATATATTACACTTAAACGGCCGGGGCGTTATCAGCCTGATCGGTGCAGGCGGAAAGACCCGCCTGATGTTCTGTCTGGCAAAAGAACTTGCAGCATCCGGTAAAACTGTTTTAACAACGACCACCACTAAAATCTTTATGCCGGTACCGGATCAATCCCCTATCACCATCGTTGAAAGTGGTGTTGACGAACTGGTAAAAACATCAAAATCCTTTCTTAACCAATACTCTCATTTTTCAGCAGGCAGTAAACAAGATGTGACAACTGGAAAACTGATCGGCTTTACGCCGGATATTATCAATCAATTATGCCAGGCCGACCTGTTTGACTGGATACTTGTGGAGGCGGACGGTGCCAGACGAAAACCCCTTAAATCCACAGCGTCACATGAACCCGTGATTCCCGAAGTCACCACCCACCTGATTCTTGTCACAGGGCTTGATGCGGTTGGAAACCTCCTTGATGAAAACCATGTCCACAGGGCAAAACTTTTTTCAAATAACACAGGCCTTCCCCTGGGAAAAACCATAGATGAACATGCCATTGCCGCATCCATTGCCATTGAGATAAAAAAGGCCAAGACTTTGAGCCATCCCCTTTTTAATACTGTATTTTTAAACAAAGCCGACACCCCGGACAGAATGGCGTCTGGTCAAAAAATAGCTGAACTTTTGCAGACAAATAAAAATATTAACCAGATTATCATCACCTCGTTCAGGGATGAACTCTCTGTTAAAACCTGTTTTGATACTCAGGAAACAAACCAAAGGAATAAAAAATAATGGGAGAAAATATATATAAAAAAGTGTATGAGCTGCTTTCATCAGGTCAGAAACTTATTCTTGCAAAAACCATCAGACGGTCAGGCTCTACTCCGAGGGATGTGGGGTCCATGTGTATCATCACACAAGACGGGAAACTCATCGGAACCGTTGGCGGCGGAGCCCTGGAATACCGGGTTCAAAAGCAGGCCATGGAACTTTTAAAACAGGAAAACTCTTTCATCTATAAGTTTCAGCTGACCAATGAAGACTTGGCAGGTGCCGGTATGATTTGCGGAGGGAATGTTGACCTTTATCTGGAACCTCTTTTTCCGAAAAACAGGGAGATGGTATCACTGTTTAAAACTATCCGGCAACAGATTGGCGAGAACCGTTCTGGCATACTGGTGACCCGGATTGAGACCGGCATCCATGCCATGGATACCAGTGCAAGACTGTTTATAAAAGAGGATGGCGAAACTTTGGGAACTATTCCCGGACTCAATCCCAAAGAAATAAATCTTGATAAAGATACGCCTTATGCTCTGATTCATCTGAATGACAAAAAAGCGGGTCTCTTTGTGGAAAAAATTTCCCTTTCACCCCGGATTTTTCTTTTCGGGGCCGGCCATGTCTCCCTTTTTGTAGCACGCCTGGCAAAAATAGTGGGGTTTAGTATCACTCTGATTGATGACAGGCTGGAGTTTGCCAACAAAGAAAGATTTCCGGAAGCGGATAAAATCCTTGTCACTGAGTTTAAGCAAGCCTTTGAACAACTTAAAATCTCACAAAATTCATATATCCTGATTATCACACGGGGTCACCTTCATGATAAAACCGTATTACAGCATGCCCTTGGCACAACGGCATCCTATATCGGTATGATCGGCAGCACTAAAAAGAGAAATACCATATATAAGGCGCTTATGGATGAAGGATTTTCCAAAGACGACCTTAAAAAAGTCTATTCCCCCATCGGTATTGATATCAATGCGGAAACTCCCGAAGAAATAGCCGTCAGCATTGTGGGAGAACTGATCAAAAAACGGGCACCCGAAAAAAAGACAAAGAACCTGATCTTATGAATATTCCCAGTAAAAAAATTGCCGGCATTATCCTTGCCGCAGGCGCTTCATCCCGCATGGGCAAACCCAAACAACTGCTGCCGT
>Ga0190327_1000161_pt1 | contig 11087 bp, 8 predicted proteins | sample 48720401_MG_FD_161667 | JGI IMG/M metagenome (GOLD analysis project Ga0190327, IMG submission 161667) | Hydrothermal vent sediment bacterial communities from Southern Trench, Guaymas Basin, Mexico - 4872-04-0-1_MG | ecosystem: Environmental > Aquatic > Marine > Hydrothermal vents > Sediment ... | reverse complement strand
TTGATATTTCAGAACATGGTGGTAATGCATATCCTGATTTTACAACCGTCAATCATGGAACCCTGGGAGATTCAGACAGATCCGCCAAGTCGAAATATGAGCCCGCCTCGTCTTTTGCATCTGAAAACTTGATTACAAATATGTAGAAAGGAGGTTTTGGCTCAAAAAAACCTGCCGCCTTTTCCATTAGAAGTGGCGGGTTTTTCCATTTCATGCTATATCTTGCCTTTATTTAAAAAACAAAAGGTCGAGTCATGCACCGTGTGAAAAAGGGTATCAAACCCTTTATATTTATTTTTTTTATTTGCCTTATCTTTATTATCGGATATCGAAATCTCGAATATAACTGGCAGTGGTATCGGGTTAAATCTTTTTTGTTTGTTTTTGAAAATGGAGAATTTACAAGGGGGCTGTTGCTGGATGGGCTATTAATTACCCTTAAGATTTCTTCTATCAGTCTTGTGATTTCTTTTATGATTGGTTTTTTGTCTGCCTTTGCAAGATTGTCGTCTTCGCCCATGCTCCGGGTAGTCTCCTGGTGCTATGTAGAAACCATTCGGAACACCCCGCTTTTGATCCAGATATTTTTAATCTATTTCGTGATCTCGCCGGTATTTAATATCTCAGCCTTTTTTTCTGCGGTCATTGCGTTAAGCCTGTTTGAAGGCGCGTATTCTTCAGAGATTATCCGATCCGGCATCATCAATATTCCAAAGGGACAATATGAAGCCGCCCAAAGCATCGGGCTGTCTGTCCCCGGCATTTATATTAAGATAATTATTCCCCAGATGCTGCGGCAGACCCTTCCCATGCTTGCCGGTCAAAGTGTGTCTTTGATAAAAGATTCAGCTTTGGTCAGTACAATTTCCATCTATGATCTGACCATGCAGGGGCAAAGAATTGTTTCCGAAACATTTTTAACTTTTGAAATCTGGTTTGCTGTGGCATTATGTTACCTGGTCATTACTGCCAGTCTTTCTTTTATCATCAGATTATTTGAAAACAAACTTAAATTTATCAACCCATAATGTTGAATGAAGAATTTTATAAGAATTTTATAAGGAGATAAAAATGAAAAAGATTTTATGGTTAAGTATTCTGTTTTTATTGATTTTGGGTGGCACTTCAGTCGCCCAGGAGAGTATTATTGAAACAATCCAGAAACAGGGGGTTATCCGGGTGGGGATGTCCACCTTTGTTCCCTGGGCCATGAAAGATAAGAAGGGCAATCTTGTGGGATTTGAAATAGATGTAGCCAGAAAACTGGCCGATGATATGGGCGTTAAAATTGAGTTCGTTCCCACAGCATGGTCAGGGATTATCCCGGCACTTCTTACTGGTAAATTCGATGTGATCATTGGCGGTATGGGCATCACCCCTAAACGAAATTTAAAAGTCAATTTTACCATTCCCTACGATTATTCAGGGATGTCAATGGTTGCTCATAAAGTCCGTGCCAAAGGGTTTACGTCTCTGGATGATTTTAACAAAAAGGATGTCAGTGTTGCTGCCCGGATGGGAACGACAGCAGAGCAGGCAGCAAGAAAATATATGCCCAATGCCACTTTAAAGCTGTTTGAGAACGAGGGTCAGGCACTTCAGGAGTTAAATTTGGGCCGGGTTCATGCCGTGGTTTCTTCCGCTCCCATGCCGATATTTCATGCCCTCAAATATCCGGACAAATTATTTGTTCCCTTAAAAGAAAATTTTACCAGAGAACCCATTGGATTTGCCATTAGAAAAGGGGATCATGATGCCTTGAATTATCTGAATAACTGGGTGTTGAATATGCATGCCCAGGGGTTTTTAAAAGAGAAAAAAGCATACTGGTTTGAATCTAGGAAATGGGAAGACCTTGTTAAATAAAAAATCTTTAAAATTTACCATCATTGATATGGCAGTGATTATTTTCGTCATTACTGCCATAGGGTTGTTTTTTTCAAGGATGAGCACTACGCTGGATTATAAATGGGAATGGGGTGCGATCCCATCGTATTTCTTTTTTTGGGATGCTGTCACTGGAGAACTGAAAGCCAATATTCTTATCTTGGGGTTTGTCACAACGGTTAAACTTAGTTTCTGGGCAACACTTATCGGGTTTTTATTGGGGACGCTGTCCGGTATCATGGGGGCAAAGGGATCGTTTGAACAACGATTTGTCAGTAGAATTTATGTAGAAACCATTCGGAATATTCCTTCCCTTGTGCTGGTGATTATTTTTTATTATTTTGTCTCCAGCCAGTTTTTGGATGCACTTTATCTGGATCAATGGTTAAGAAGCAGTTCCCAGACGGTTCAGCAGATAATCGGCCTTTTGTTTTCAAGTCCTGATCAGATTAATGCGTTCATTTCAGCTATTATTGCCCTTGGAATTTATGAGGGCGCCTATGTGTCGGAGATTGTCCGTGGGGGAATTATTTCCATACCCGATGGCCAATGGGAGGCCTCTTTATCCATTGGCTTGTCCAGGCAAAAGACCTTTCTGCTTGTGATTTTACCCCAGACCCTTAGGAAAGTAGCGTTTCCCCTTGCAGGACAGTTTATATCCACCATAAAAGATTCTGCCATTGTATCGGTTATTTCAATCCAGGAGTTGACCTTTCAGGGGATGGAACTGATGGCCGCCACCTTTTTAACGTTTGAAATCTGGATTACGATCACATTTCTTTATTTTATCCTGACATTTTCGCTTTCACAATCAGTGGCTTTTTTTGAAAAAAAATATGCCTTAAAATAATAAGTGCCTGAAGAATGCCAGCTAAAGAATGATATTCAGAATCCGTCGGAGTGGTTCAGCCGCACCCCAGAGTAATTGATCGCCCACTGAAAAAGCGGTTAAATAATCCTCGCCTAGAGTCATCTTCCGGATACGTCCCACAGGGACGGTTAAGGTTCCGGTTACTACCGCAGGCGTCAGGTTTTTAATGGTCTCTTCTTTTTGATTTGGCACCACTTTAACCCAATCATTATTCTCGGCCAGCATGGCTTCAATTTCATTTAACGGGACATCTTTCGTCAGTTTGATGGTAAAGGCTTGACTGTGGCATCGCATGGAACCCACTCGAATACATTGGCCGTCAATGGGAATGGGATTGTCTGAGCGACCGATAATTTTATTGGTTTCAACAAATCCTTTCCATTCTTCCCTTGTCTGACCATTTTCCATTGCTCTGTCAATCCAGGGAATCAAGCTTGCAGCCAGAGGAACAGCCCAGTTCTGAACAGGAAATGTATCTGATCTCATGGTGTTAATAACATTTTTGTCCAGTTCCAGAATAGCCGATGCCGGATTATCAAGAACAGGAGCTGCCATTTTGCCAATGGCCTGCATCTGGGTTACGAGTTCTTCCATGTTTTTGGCCCCGGCACCGGAGGCTGCCTGGTATGTCATGGAGGTCAGCCATTCGATAAGGTCGTTTTCAAACAAGCCGCCAAGGGCCATCATCATCAGGGATACCGTACAATTGCCGCCGATATAATTTTTAATGCCATCGGACAAGGCATCATCAATGACCTTGCGGTTCACAGGATCCAGGACAATAATACTTTTATCATCCATTCTCAAGGTTGATGCCGCATCAATCCAATAACCGTCCCAGTTTTTTTCAGCAAGTCTGGGCCGGACAGATTCTGTGTATGATCCCCCCTGGCAGGACAGGACAATATCCATGTCCAGCAGACTGTCTATATCATATGCATCGATCAGTGGCGGCGTTTCAATCCCAATATCAGGGCCTTTCCGGCCAACCTGGGAGGTCGTAAAAAAAAGAGGGGTGAACCGGTTGAAATCATTTTCCTTTATCATTCTTTCCATGAGCACAGAGCCAACCATTCCCCGCCAGCCCACAATTCCAACTTTTTTCATTGTCCTCTCCTTTCTCAATCCAGAATTGGCAAACTGTCAAAATCGAATGATAATTTTTAAATAAATTTCAAGTTAAACAAGATTCATACTCTTTTTTTTTAAAAGATGCCAGTGTTTGAAAAAAAAGCATGACCGATTAATTTAAAAATGGACATAGAAAGTCGTTAAAAATTGTAAAAAAATGGTAAATATGGCAATGTGAGAGACATGTTAACACCATTTACTCAAAAGGCGCTTCATATCATAAAAAATATCCCGGAAGGAAAGGTTATGACCTATGGCAGGGTAGCCGCTCTTGCCGGAAAACCAAACGGTGCCCGGCACAGGGGGTATGAACTTCAAAAAGCGCTTCTTGAATCAGAGGACATTAAATTTTTCAAACCCGATACCATTAATCTTAAGTATTATTTATGGAACGACCCTGCTTCAATGAAAAGACTGCCGGTCTTTTAATACCCCATGAACAATCATCCGGGAATTTGTGTGGGGATAGGCGGCAAGCCGGATATCTCGTGTATGTATTTTGGATTTGTTTTCTATTATTTTATTTAGCATGGACCATTATGTAAACTTTTTTTCCTGAAAATCAAACTTGAGAGACTCTTGAGACTGTTAATAATAGTCAATACCCTGAAAACACTGACCAACCCAGCTGATAGATAGACATAGTCCGCTGTATTAAATATTATTCAAAACTCTCATGAGTTCTATCTTGCCATTTTTCTTCCCTTTCACGTTCATTTCTAATGAATTTTTGAAATTCAGTATATTTATTTTTTGCCAATGATCTAATTTCTTCATTTTCATGATGAAACCATTTTTTTAACAGTTCAGATCTTTTCTGCATGATATCTGCCCTTGATCCACTCCATGAACTCGGTATGAATGTGGCAGTAATATTATCAAGAACAACACCTAAGTCCGGTGCATTTTCAAAGATAGATTTCACAATAGGCCGCCATTCCAAGTTCCCTTTTTCATCTGGTTTCTTAAACCCTTGAATAGCTGTTGAAATAATTTCATAACGTTTCCCTGGATCAATTTCACACCACGAAATCATATCACCATCGGTTATATGATTAAGCGGATTGGCTCTGTTTTTATTTGTGACATTAAAAATTCTTCTTCGCTTGTAATCCATGATCTTATCATCCCCAAGGAATGTATCCAATAATACAAAAGGTTGAGATGATGCAATCGTGCCAAACAATTGAGGATGATCTGGGATAAAGATACTGTCTTCAATTATTATCTTAACAAAATGGTTGCACATTTCTTTTGCTGCATTGATCCCTTTCTCCCCTGTAAGACATACCTTTGCGATCTGTGCCAATCCATAGTCCAGTCCGTTGTTTCTTCCATAATCTTTAGAGAATGCATACCTGGACAAAATATTACGTCCTACTTCAAGCAGTTTTTCTGAATACTCAGGTGTTTCATCTTTTGGCCTAAAAAACCTCATTTTCAAGATTTCAATTGTCACACTCATCCCGCCATCTTTTGAAAGAATATTTTTCAAGAGTTCAGATAGATCATTATCACTTATAGGATCATGATTTTCCCCGTAGGCGAGTGTATGAAAATTTTCAACCTTTGCATTTCCGATATCCAGTGCTTTATTTAATCTTTCGACCCCCTTTTTATCTATCTTTGCTGTTGCCTGAAAATCTGGGAACCATTCGCCAAGCAGTTCATCTTCTATTAAGCCATCAAGGGTTGAATTATACAATTCAGGATCAGTTTCAGCCATTCCTGAAAGGTATCCTAATAAAACGCCTATATGCCTTTTCTCGTGGTCTGATTTTTCAAACTGTGAACGCAAAACATGCCATAACTCATTCTTCTCACTATATCCAATGGCAAGCCCTTTTCCAAAACTCCGAAGTCTTAACAATCCTGGTGTGAAAAATTCCGGCAATATTTTATTCAGAACTTCAGAATCTTTTGCAACCTCTATACCGATTTCAACTGTTTTCTTTACTACCTCTTCCCATCCATTGTGTGCACCATTGTCATCATCATAATCTTCCTCTAACTCAAAAGAAGTGCTGGTTTTTAACAAAGCGTACGTACGTGCACGTTCTAAAAGATTATCTGGTTTTAGATAATCTTCCAGCTTGTAAAGCCTTTTTATTACATCCTTTTCCATGCCTTTCCGATCATATTTTATTATTCCACGTACTGCAATCCATCCTTCATTCCATGGGTACTGCTTATGTATCTGGGCGGCTAATTTTTCCAATACATCGTACATATGAGCATTGGACCACAATCCACGCATTTTATCTGAAATAATCTTTTGTGCTTTTCCTGCGACTGGTTTTCCAGATAGTGCAATATTTCCACAAATTCCTATGAATGTTTCAAACCAGTTAATATACTCTTCCCTTGTTTTTGGATAATACCCAAAATCCCTTGGCCTCGCTCCAAATGAAAAATCATGGGATGAACTGAAATGCCATGTCTCAAGTGTTGCGTCTAAAATGAAAAGCCCAAGTTTTTGTCTGTCATTATCCTCTGAATCTACAAGATCATTGATTACTTTAGCTCTCTCTTCTATTGATGCTTGTGTGCCGGAAAGGTGCATAAAAAAAAGCGATTTAATGGTATTTTTGGTTTGGTCATTATTTTCATCACCATCTTCTGAAAGGGCGAACCTGCACATGATATCCACACTTCTGTCAAACAGTGCAGAATCATACGCTATATGTCTAAGCAATCTTACAAATTCAAGGTAATGCTCATTTTCTTTAGATGTAAACTTGTTTCCATTATCTCCATTTGCAGCATTTTTCACCATCTCCAATGTTTTTTCAGGTGAGACAGGTGCTACATTTCTGAATACTTCCATTCCAAAATCATTAAAATTACAATTCGCTTCTCCAAGATAACCATCAGGCGATAACCATTCATTGACAATTTCAACTGCCTGTTTGCAGTCATGCAGATAGCTTAAACGGCGTGCAAATGATTTAATAAGACGTTCTGATCCATTTTCGATAAAAGCTGTAACAATAGTATCTTTGGGGATAGATTCGAGAGCAAGTCTTGCAAGCCGGTTCGAAATAGCGTGAGGCAGTACTGCTCTCCATACGTGCCGGGATTGCACAAGGTCACGTTTTTTGAGTGTTGCTATATCCCGATACAGTTCATTTATAGTTTTTCCCGCAAGAAATGACAGGAACTTAAGCTCTGATTCTTCAGATACAGCGTCCATGCCTTCAAAAGAATAGACAAGCGAGCAAACCTGTGCAGAGATCAACAGATTTTCATTCGAATCATGCCTTTGCTGGAAAAGCCTTTTAAAAAGATCCTCGTCCCGAAGCCCAGATATAGATTCACCATGATTGATTGTGTTTGCGAGGGAGATGGCTACTCTTGCATTACCACCTGAAAATTTAGCGATTGTCTGTGCATCGACCTGGCTTATATGCTCAAACCGATTCAAGATGATTTTCTCGATAAGATCATCGCTTGACGGTTCAAGCCGGAAAACGCTTGTCTCGTCAGGGAGATCATCACGCACATCATATTCAACAGTCAGAAGACTTACAGTGCTTTCCTGTGAAGAACATGTTTTTGTAAGCTGTTGGTGCAGTTCAGGCTTGCAGTTATCGACAATCAGTATCGCCCTTGTTTTACTATAGATGAGTTGTTTAGCAAACGTCTTTGGATCAGGGTCAGGACCATCAGAAATATCTGTATAAAATGCCAAAGAATGATTAAGTGCATTCTCTCCAATTCGACCATCAAACAATGCCTGGACAAGCCTTGTTTTTCCTACACCTGAAAGTCCGGTCATCCGCACAGATGACCCGGGAACAGATAGTTTAGCTCTTAATTTTTGTATTCCTTCTTTGACAGACTGACTTTCATCTTGGGGTTTTATCCCGTCATGAAGCCTTAACCTGTCATCAATAAGATATTCTTCACCAGTACCTGCTTTTGGGTTTGACCAATTTTCATAAGGTTGCCACCCTTTTAATTGCCGTCCAATTCTATTTCTGACCCATAGAACCATAAACGGATGCGATCGTACCCATGATGCAATTCTGTTTCTGTCATAAAAATCAAGTTTCAGGTCATTATGATTATCTTCAACTTCAACCGCTTCTTTCATTGCCTTGATTCTGTCCTTTAAGGCCGAATCAGTAGTATTTGCGCTTGAACTTGCAATTATGTATGCACCTTTATTTGCAATTAAATCCTTGATACTTTCTCTCAGTTCTCCTTTTGGCCTCATTTCAGGGATAATTTTTGATTTTGACATATCAGGCTTTTTTACCTGAAACCCTGTATGGCTTCTTAAAATAAAGCTATCTTCCGGTGGTTGTATTTCATCATGTATAACAACATCAAGGCCACCATCAGCAGCATCCTGCTTACCACCCCATGTAATCCCTTTTGTAGAATAATTTGCCCGACGATAATCGGCTTCACAAAGCAATCCTATGAGTACACGAAGTTCAGAATCATTAAGCTTTGCGATATCATTTCCTGTGATTTCAAGTAATTTTGACATAATTTTTAAAATTAAATTCCTTTATTTAAATCTTGTTCAGATGATTTGATATATTTAAGTAAACATATTCCAAACTTTCGATTTTGTGATATACGAACCACATGGTCAAAACGTTCAATTTTAAAGAGAATAAAAGATTGCTTTCTGAAACTCAACAATAATTATCCTTATCGAAACAGCCATAAGACGTTCAGAGTATTAATGATACCTGTTCAAATCTTGATGATTTTTTTAAAATTTGACAGGCCATAGCGGGAAAGCCAAAGAGTTTACTTTGGCTATTATCAACGCCTTTCAGAATTTTGGAAATTCCCCAGACTATCCCTGTGAATCCGGGGCTTTTCAATAATAATCCGACATAGTATTTTTGATTCAGATTGCTTAACTGTTCCCTTTGTCATGGTCTATCAGTTGAAAAAATTTATGATGATTTGTAAAATATTTTGTTGAGGCCTTTTCACCGGGCAAAAAAATATTACTTTTTATAAAGGAGAACATCATGAAAACATCAAATGCAATCACCATTTTTCTTGATTATCAAAAAATGAATTCAAAAAAAACACCATAAGAAATTATCAATATTTTTTAACAAAATTCAAAAAAGAATATGGTACTTTCGAAATATCAAAGATCACATCTGAAGATATCATGACTTTTTTGACAAAAGTTACTGGCGGTCAAAACCAATCGACGAAAAAACTTTCAAAACGGCCAAGGGTCAGTCATGGACAATTCTTGACAGGGATGTTGTCGATGAAATAATTCTCAGACATTCGAATTTATCAACAACTCAGCGGTACCTTGGAAAGGTCAGTGATGCAGAAGCAATTCATTGGATTGATAATCTTTATAGATAAAGTTTTAAGGGGATTGGTAAAAATTGTTCCCCAATAATTGAAGCTGTAGTCCTCGTGGATTTGACGAAGAAATAGGCACAGGGCATTGCCACATTGAATGCAACGACGTGTGCTTACAAAGATTGACAATGTTTGTATTTTTGTTATTATGGTATGTAGTTGTCTTTTAGATAAGGAGGGCAGTATGCATATTTCACTAACACCTGAGCTTGAAACCAAAGTTAAGCAAAAAGTAGCATCAGGTTTTTACAACAATTCCAGTGAAGTGATTCGGGATGCTTTGCGGTTCTGGGAAAAAAACGAAGAATTGGTGCAGCACATGAAACTTGAAATATTAAAAGAACGCCTATCGATTGGTGCTGATCAAGCTAAACAGGGAGAATTTGTTAAGCAATCTGTAAACGAAATTATTACTGAGGTCAGGAATGCCTAAATACCGCCTCACGCCTTCAGCAAAATCAGATTTAATTGAAATCTGGAATTATACTGTTGAGACCTGGGGTGAGAAACAAGCTGAAAAATATCTTCAAGATATTGAAGACAAGCTTAATCAACTTGCGGCTAATCCGGAACTTGGAAGAAGACGACCTGAAATTTCGCCTGGATATTATTCCTTTCCTACACGGAAACACATCATTTTCTATCTTAACTCAGGTCGTCACATTGATATCATTGGTATTTTGCATGGAAAAATGGATATCGATAAAAATTTAATGTGATTTTCACCTTAAAGACTGAGCAATGTCTTTTCTTCGGCCATGAACTTCATTTTCAAATTCCGGATTTGACAGTATGATTTTTCCAGGTTGAAAATATTTTGACCTTCACTTACGGCCTGCGTCAAAACCGTTTTTACTTGTTAAACGGTATCCTTTCCAGCCTCTTTTTTGTTTCTTCTGGCCGTGGTTTATGGGTTCTCTTTGTTGCATCAACCGTGCTTTCTGGATTTTCCTTGGTTGTGTTAACCGTACTTTCTGAACTTTTATGAGTCGTGTTAATTGAGCTTTTTGAATTTTCCTGGGTTGCGACGACCGGGCTTTTTGAATTTTCCTGGGTTGCGACGACCGGGCTTTTTGAATTTTCCTGGGTTGCCTATGCTTTTTTTCCCTTTGGTCCATCCGTGGAGGAATAATCGGGTGTGAAATATGCGTCCGTTTTACCAAAGCTCTTTTTCTTAAGTCTTTTGCCTTTTTAATATCATGTATCCTGCCGACAGAAGGGTATCCCGTCTTAATTTGGTTTCTCTTAATATTACGCAATCGAACTTTACGATAATCCCGGTGACTATAATACCTTTCATACCAAGCTAACGGATACCATCCAATATAGATACCACTGCTGACCCAGGAAACCCGACCAGGGTACCAGCCAAAGCTGATGCCAACAATAGATGAGCTAATGCTTACAATCGGGGGTGTCCAATACCAATGTCCACTTGTAAAAAGCCAACTTCCGTAGTGGTGAGTAACATACCCAAAAGGTTCCGCCGGGATCCAGCACCGGTCTCCATTCCAAAGTGTCCAATGGCCGATCGAGTAGGGCGACCAACCGACTGCTACCGCTGTGGGGCGCCAAAATCTATTGTGCCTGCCTCTATAATAGACGTTTTCCCAAATTCCGTTTTTATCAAGCGCATAGGCTTCATAGGTGAGATTATTTGGCAAGTATTTTCGAGACTCCTGGCTGCTCAAACGGGATTGCCAGATATTTTCCCTCATGTAATTCCAGTTGTTCCAGTTGACATTTAACAATGGTTCAGATGTCGATATTCCAATATTATCGGCCATCAATGCGGATGAGCCAGCTAAGACTTCGTATTCAGTATCACCAGAATTATGAACAA
>Ga0190327_1000159_pt1 | contig 11117 bp, 9 predicted proteins | sample 48720401_MG_FD_161667 | JGI IMG/M metagenome (GOLD analysis project Ga0190327, IMG submission 161667) | Hydrothermal vent sediment bacterial communities from Southern Trench, Guaymas Basin, Mexico - 4872-04-0-1_MG | ecosystem: Environmental > Aquatic > Marine > Hydrothermal vents > Sediment ... | reverse complement strand
TCAATGCATATCTGGTGGACTTTGGCCTCATAGCCATGAATAAATTGGCTTTGAAAAGATATGGCGGTGGCTTTCTCGTTATTTTTGCCTACCTTGTACTGCAAAGGGCGATGCTGGAAAAAAAAGGCAGGTTCTTATGGGGTGCTTTCTTTCTGGTCATCAGTTATGATATCTTTTTTATCCTCAATACCAGAACTGGTTGGCTGATCTTCATTGCGCTTACCGTGTTATTTATATTTCAATATTTTTCCATAAAGAAGCAATTAATATTTTATGTAGTATCTGTATTTTTGTTGGTTGGAATTTTTTATACCTCCCATTCTGTTCAGAATAGAGTGGGTCAGACAATTCAAAATTTACAAAAATACGATGCGGTAAAACAAAATTCGCGTACAAGTCTTGGTGTCCGCTTGGATTGGTACCAGAATACTATTGAATTAATAAAGGAAAGGCCTGTCTTTGGATATGGGACAGGCGCATATGAAATAGCTCAAAAGGCTCTTGTTGAGGGAACTTCTACTATGCCCACAACAGATCCTCACAATGAGTTTTTTCTTACAACAGTACAGATAGGCTTTGTGGGGCTAACTATTTTGTTATCATTATTTATTGATCCCATAATACGGTCTTTTAAATTGATCCGGCATAAAAAAACAGCACAGGCGTTTGCCCTTCAAGCCACTGTATTGTTTTTATTTATAGGGTGTTTTTTCAATTCCTGGCTGCTCTCTTCCATACCCAGTCATCTTTTTGCTTTTTTAATAATTGCTTTTTATCCTGTTCGAGAATCATCAAGGGGTTAGTAAAAGACATGAAAAAGATACTCAATCGAATTTATCCAATTCTGAAAAAATATCCTACCAGGTTAACAGATAACCAGGATATTCAAGAATTACTGAACCGGTTGCGACCGATGAAATGCGATAAAGAACTGATTCGCTTAGGTCCGCAAGGTGATGGCGGTTACTTGATTCCCAATGATTTAAAGGATATCAAGGCATGCTTTTCTCCCGGTGTAGATCAAATATCAGACTTTGAATGGGATTGTGCAAATCGAGGCATGCAGGTGTTTATGGCTGATTATTCTGTTGAAGGGCCGGCTGCAAGGCATAAGAACTTCCACTTTCTCAAAAAGTTTCTTGGTATCATTCAAACCGAAAATACAACCACCCTGGAAGATTGGGTGGGTTCCTCAATTTCGGATTCAGACTCGGAACTTCTTTTGCAAATGGATATTGAAGGGGCTGAGTATGAAGTGATTCTCGGAACATCGGAAGATCTTATTAAACGCTTCCGCATCATTGCCATTGAGTTTCACTCGCTTAAGTTACTATGGAGCGAACCCTTTTTCCGTTTGGTATCACGAGCCTTTGAGAAACTGTTACAGACCCATGTATGTGTCCATAACCACCCCAACAATATAAATCCGTCCAAAAAAATTGGGAACGTGACCCTTCCATCTGTTACCGAAATGACTTTCCTAAGGAGAGATAGAGCAGACGAATTATCCCCAGCAATAGTATTCCCTCATCCACTTGACAGCGATAACTCGAGCAAATGGGCAATGCCCTTGCCTAAATGCTGGTACACATAAATGGTGGGCAATAGATCCTTAATCTTTTGCCGGACGCTTGTACCTCGTCTCGATTATTTTCTTGGGATGGATACTATAGGGTTTTATTCTCCATGGGTATGGCAGGTGGTATGAAGTATTTTATAAAGAGACCGCATTCTTCAGATTAACGTCACAAAAGCATTGCTTCAATTCTTTTGATGTCTTCGGGCAGATCAATTTCCGGTGAGTCATGTTCGGTTATAACCACCTTGATTTTGTAGCCGAATTCCAGCACCCGTAGCTGCTCCAGTTTTTCAACGTGTTCACAGGTGCCTGTGGGAAGTGTAACCAGCTTGTCCAGAAAGCTTTTTTTGTAGGCATAAAACCCCAGGTGTTTATAAAAATCCGCCTTTGTGTCTTTGTCCCTGGGATAGGGGATCTGGGCCCGTGAAAAATACAGGGCAAATCCATTGTGATCAAAGGTGACTTTTACATCTTTGGGATCGGTAATTTCCCTTTTATCTTTTATCTTAAAGGCAAGGGTGGACATGACAAGGTCGGGATCATCGCTAAAAGGTGCAATCATTTCATCAATGGTCAAAGGATTAAAAATCGGTTGGTCTCCCTGAATATTGACAATAATTTCATTGGGATCAAGGGCTAAGGTGTTGGCTGTTTCGGCCACCCGGTCTGTTCCTGAGCGGCAGGCAGTGGATGTCATGACCGCATGGCCGCCAAAGGCTTCAACGGCATTGAATATTTTTTTATCATCGGTTGCCACGATTGTTTTTGAGACAGCCTGTGCTTTTTGCGCCTGCTCATATACTCGTTGTATCATGGATTGACCGGCAACAAGGGCCAGGGGTTTTCCTTCAAATCTGCTTGATCCATATCTGGATGGTATGATTGCAATGGTCATGGGAATCTCTTTTACATTTTCAGGAATAAGGATTTTGCCTTATCCCTTGTCATGATAGTTTTCCAGTTTTTGCCCAGGCAATTTTCCCATAAGGGTTCAAGACCAAGGGCAACGGTGATCATTGTCTCAATCTGTTCCGGTGCGAGATCTTTAACAAGATTCCGCGGCAGATCGATGTTGGCTTTTTCTGTCATGGTTCGGAATTCTTTAACCCCGTCTGGATAGAAGTCTTCGAGATAATCAAACACGATACAGCAGCCGATGCCGTGGTGAGTTCCCAAGACATAGGAAAGACCGTAGGACAGAGCATGACAGGCGCCGACCTGGGAATAGGCAATGCTCATGCCACCGAAAAAGGATGCCATCATGAGTTTGTCGTCTTTATCTGGATGATCATCTAAAAAAACCTGGCGGCAAAGATCAAGGGATTTTTCACCATAGGCTTTGGAGAATTCATTCAGATAGGTACCCTCAAGGGATTCTATGCAATGGATATAACAGTCCATGCCCGTGTAAAAGTGCTGATCTTTTGGGACATCTTTTGTCAACTCAGGATCAAGCATTATCTGGTCAAAGACGGTATAGTCGGAGTTAAGCCCCAGTTTTTTTTCAGGCCCGGTCAATACGGCGGTTCTGGATACCTCCGCACCGGTTCCTGAAAGGGTGGGAACTGCCATATGATAGACAGCAGGGTGCTGAATCAGATCCCATCCCTGGTAAAGGGTGGAAGATCCTTCATTGGTCAGCATCAGGGATATGGATTTGGCAAGATCCATGCTGCTGCCGCCGCCAATGCCGATAATGGCACAGGGCAGTGTCGGGCGGTATGCGCTTACCTGGAGGGTCAGTTCATCCACATATGTTGTTTTGGGCTCGTCTGTTACATCAACCCATAAGAGCAGGTCGGTATCATGAAGGGGAATCTTTTTTTCCAGAGTCTTTCCCTTGAACACATTATCGGTGACAAAAACAACCCACGCGTCTTTATTTTTGCGGCGGGGTTCAATAATATCATCTAACTGTGCAAAGCAGCCTCTGCCAAAGATAATATTGGGAACCAGCTTAAAGTTTTTAAACATTTTTTATCCTTTGAATGATTTCATTATGGCCTGAATTCTTTTTTCAATATCTTGTTGTGTCCATGATAGCATGATCTGCATGGAAAGGGTTCGTTTCATGATATTATCAGAGGTTTCAAATACAAGATTTTTATAATCCGGCAGATTGTCGGACAGCTCGATGGCAAGTTTTGCAGAGTGTTTCATCTCTTTTAAATGATGCCATTTTTTATAATAATGCCAGTTGTTATCATACCAGTAGGGACACCCCACCTGGTTTGCGGCAAGATTTTTGGCAATTTGTCTGGCCCGGTCTTCTGTTGGCAGGAAAAAACTTAAAAAAGTGGCGGAATCGCCTTTCTCATCGGGAATATACCTGAAACTGACATCGGGCAGGTCTGCCATGGCGGCTTTGATAGCAGCTTTGTTTTTTCTCTGAGTATCCAGGATCTGGTCCAGTTTGTTCAGCTGAGCAAGCCCTACTGCTGCGTTGAGTTCACTGATTCGATAATTGGTTCCAATGATGGGGTGATCATCTGCCCCTCGATCGGGACCGCCCAAGTGATCATGTCCGTGATCAGCATACTGGTCGGCTTTTTCATATATGTCGCTGCTGTCGGTAATAATACCGCCACCTTCGCCACAGGTGATGGTTTTAACGGCATCAAAGGAAAAGCATCCGGCAAGCCCGAAGGTTCCCAGGGCTTTTCCCAGATAGCTTGCCCCGATGGACTGGCAGGCATCTTCAAGAAGGATCAGGCCTTTTTTATCACAAATGCTCTTGATTTCATCAATTCTCGCCATGGCACCGCACATATGCACCGGCACGACGGCTTTGGTTCTTGGTGTGATCACGTCCTCAAGTTTGTCAGGATCAAGACACAGGGTTTCATCAATTTCTGAGAAAACAGGGATGGCACCGGCATTGATAATGGCTTCAAATGTGGCAACAAATGTAAAGGGAGGAATAATCACTTCATCTCCGGCACCGATACCGCAGGCAGACAGGGCAGTGCAGAGTGCTGCTGTCCCGCTGGAACACAGATGGCTGTAGCCGGCTCCGGTAATTTCACATAGTTTTTTTTCAAACTCAAGCGCTTTGAAATGCCCGTTTCTGGTGCCCTCAAATCCATATCGGAAAAGAACGCCTGTTTCAAGCACATCGGTCACTTCTTTTTTTTCTTCATCCCCAAATATTTCAAACCCCGGCATGGCTTCCTCCTTAAATATAACAAATTGATATTTTTTTATAAGTCATGAATAAGTATCACAATAGACAACCAAGTTTCAAGATCTGACCAAATAAATAGCAGGGCAAAGGCAAAATGTTTTGATTGATTTCAGTATAATGAAAATATAAGTTGCAAATTGATTTAAAATCAGTATGATCAAAATATATGCAATTTTTATTGAAAGGTTGGTTATAATGAAAATAATCAAACGAGAAAATTATTTACGTCAGGTAAAACCTCATTTTGGAAAGAATGTTATCAAGGTACTGACCGGGCAAAGACGGGTGGGTAAAAGTTATCTTTTGAAGCAGATCATGGAGATATTCGAAGCCTCTGATCAAAATACAAATATTATTTATATTGATAAAGAAAAATTAGAATTTGACGCTATTAGAGATTACCGGGATCTTTATGCTTACATCACTGAAAAGAGCGATAAAAACTGTCCCAATATTGTCATGATTGACGAGGTACAGGAAATTGAATCCTTTGAAAAAGCGTTAAGAGATCTTAATGAAAACCCTGCTTATGATATATTCTGTACCGGCAGCAATGCAAATCTGCTATCGGGTGAATTGTCCACATTCCTTGCCGGCAGGTATGTTCAAATCCAGGTGCATTCTCTATCTTATGGAGAATTTTTAGAATTTCATCACCTTAAAAGCGCTGTTGATTCACTGGGAAAATATATAAAATATGGCGGCATGCCTTATCTGATGCATTTAAACTTGGAAGAAGATGAAATTGTTTTTGATTATCTGAAAAATATTTATAACAGCATTATTTTAAAAGATGTGGTCGCACGCCACAATATTAGAAATGTAAATTTTTTAGATCGATTGGTTCTATTTCTTGCTGATAATACCGGAAGCGTTCTTTCAGTTAAAAATATCAGTGATTTTCTCAAATCTCAAAAAGTGCGGATATCGGTAAATACGGTGATGAACTACCTTGATTTTTTAATTCATGCATTTTTTGTCCATAAAGTCAGTCGGTATGATATTGCAGGGAAAAAAATATTTGAAATTAATGAAAAATATTATTTCGAAGATCTTGGATTAAGACATACAATTATTGGTTTCAGACAAAACGATATGGGTAAAATCCTTGAAAATTTGATTTACACACAATTAAAATTTAAAGGATATGATGTATATGTCGGCAAACAAAGAGATATGGAAATAAATTTTGTTGCTAAAAAACAGGATAAAACAATTTATATCCAGGCAGTCTATCTTCTTAAAGACAAAAAAACCATTGATCGGGAGTTTGGCAATTTATTAAAATTAAAAGATAATTTCAGGAAGATAGTGGTTTCAACGGATGAGTTTGCCCAGGGTAATGTTAAGGGTGTAGAGCATCTTCATATTATGACTTTTTTAAAGGAGTTTGGTTATTAGGATGGGAATTTCTTTTTGCCGGGTTAAATTGACTTTAAGTATTCAAGTGTTAATATCTTTTTATGAAAAAGAAGAAAATAGATATTTACAGAGGGTTTGAACAGGGACCCATTCGTCCGCCCAGTGAAGCAAGCAGCCTGTTAATCCGGCTGACACGAAATTGCCCCTGGAACCGGTGTACCTTTTGCAGAGTGTATAATAAACGGCAGTTCTCCTTAAGATCTGTTGAAAATATCATCAAAGATATTGATGTGCTGAAAAACTATATTGAAAGAATCCAGCAGATGGTTAGACCGGGTGGATATGCTGATCATGATACGATAAATACCCTTTATAATAGTTTTGAAGAGAAAGACCGCGTCGCCTTTAATGCTGCTATGAACTGGTATGCATCAGGCATGAAATCCATTTTTTTACAGGATGCCAACTCATTGATTATGAAACCCGATGATTTGGTGTTTGTGCTTGAATATATAAAAAAATGTTTTCCGGATGTGGACAGGATTACGTCTTATGCCAGAAGCCATACCATTGCCCGGATCAAGCAGGATGATCTGCAACGGATGGCTGATGCAGGATTAAACCGGATTCATGTGGGCATGGAGTCCGGGTCTGATATTGTATTAAAGAAAATAAATAAAGGGGTGAATAAGTCCACTCATATCAAGGCGGGCTTAAAGGTAAAGCAGGCAGGGATGGAGTTGTCGGAATATGTCATGCCCGGTCTTGGGGGAATTGATTATTCCATAGAGCATGCCATGGAAACGGCTTTGGCACTCAATAGTATCAATCCTGATTTTATCAGAATCAGAACCCTGGCGGTAACAAATGGCACTATCCTTGCTGAAGAAACTAAAAAAGGGGCGTTTCAAAAGCCGAATGATGCCATGATGGCCAAGGAATTACGGTTGTTTATCGAAACGCTTGACGGGATTGACTCTTATATCAAAAGCGATCATATTCTGAACCTGTTTGAGACGATTGACGGGAAACTGCCGGAAGATAAAGAGAAAATGATCAATATTATTGATCGGTTCTTCGAGCTTGAACCGGAAAAAAGGGTTTTATACCAGATTGGCAGACGGATGGGATTTTTCCGGGGGCCCGATGATATGGATGACAGTCCTTATCTTGAAAAAGTAAAACAGGCCTGCGATCTTTACAGAGTGACCCCTGATAATGTTGATATGGTTATTGACGACCTGATGAAGCGCTTTGTGTGATCAAAAGTCCATTTATATCCATGTGCCGTTTTGTGTTAAAAAGTGCAATTATTGTGATTTTTATTCAGAGACTCATCTGGCACTGATTCCTGATTATATCACATCTCTTCTAAAAGAGATTAAAATCAGATCAGGCTCAAAGGACAAAATTGATACCATCTATTTTGGCGGCGGCACTCCCTCTCTTCTTCCTGTTAAAGATATTGAAAATATTTTACAGATCATTGAGGACAGGTTCTTAGTTTCCCGGGATGTCGAAATCACGCTTGAAGTGAATCCGGGAACAATTGATTTAAATTATTTGAGAGAATTAAAAAAATCCGGCATCAACCGACTCAGTATTGGGATTCAGTCATTCAATGATGACAAGCTTAAATTTTTAGGGAGAATTCACACCGCAGAACAGGCAATCACCGCTATCGAGGATGCAGACAAAGCAGGATTTGATAATGTCAGTATTGATTTGATCTATGGGGTTCCGGCTGAAACAAAAACAAAATGGCAGGAAGATTTAAAACAGGCCATTAAGATGGTGCCTTCCCATCTGTCCTGTTATATGCTCACCATTGAACCCGGCACTCCCCTTGCTGAAAAATTAAAAAATGATGAAAAACTAAAAAAGAATTTTATCCGTCCTCCTGACAGTGCGGCTTTGTCAGTTTTGTTTAAGCAGACCGCCCAGCTTTTAGGCCGCCATCACTATGAACAATATGAGATTTCCAATTTTTCAAAAGGGAAGCAAAACCGGTCGCAGCACAATTCAAAATATTGGGATATGATCTCGTACTACGGGTTCGGACCGGCTGCCCATTCTTATGATGGGAAAACAAGAAGCTGGAATTATCAAAGTATTGATACCTATGTAAAGGCGTTGGCCTCTGGTAATCTTCCGGTTGAAGATCTGGAAACCTTGACAGGTGAGCAGAAAATGATGGAGATGATTCTGCTCAGGCTTCGCACCCTTGAGGGCCTGGATGTTGAAAAATTTCAAACCCTGTTTCATCAATCGTTTCAAAAGAAATTCAGCGATGTTTTAGATTCTATTCTTGAAGCATCTTTGGGTTATTTTGCGGGTCGTAATTTTGCACTGACATTGGACGGAAAATCCCGACTGAACAGTATCGTAGAAGCTTTTTCCCAAAAAATATTTTAGCTTTTCCGCCGCAGCTGCCGTGTGTCTTCCACCCGGATGGTCAGGTTTGTAGAGTCAAAGTATTCAATTAAGGGGATGACAAATTTTCTGGATACAGCGGTCATGCCTTTAAATTCAGGGGTGGTGATGGATTCATGTTCTTTTAAGAATGCGATCAGCTTTTGTTCAAGCTTTTCGATTTCCCTGGCATCAAAGTAGAGATCATCTTTTGTTTTAATAATGGATTTTTCATCAATCAACATATGGAGAACATCGGTGGCATTTTTTTTATCAATATCAAGATCCTGGCAGATGATCCTGAAAAAAGGCGGTGTCAATCCCGATGCCTGATAAATTTTTTTGATTTTTTCTTTGACTTCCTGCTGATCAACCTGAAGCGCCACTTCATGATGAGATAATTTTACAATATTTTTATCCAGAACAATGAGGTTCTCTTTGGATAATTTTGTAAAAAGAATATTAAAAAACTTTGCATCATCAATATATTGGAATTTGGATTTAAGCTCCTGGGTCGGCATGCCCTCTTTTAAAGGGTTGTCCGCGTGGAAGACCTCAAGTTTTTGGATAATTTTTTCTTTAAAGTTATTTAAAAAGTCGCCATTTATATAAATCTGTTTTTCTTTATCAATCAGGATCACTTTTTGTCTGGCAAGCATTTTCTGTAACCCTGCGTTCAATTTTTTATCCGGGATATTGGTCATAACACGCAATTCGGGAAAGGACAGCCCCCTGTATCCTTTTAACGAAAGAAAAAAAGTAATGGTCTGTTCATGATCATCCAATAACAGGTTTTCCAGTCCCTGGATGACAGTTGCATCAAACAGTTTGTGCTTTTGAGAGGCTGGATTTAATATAGTACCGCCGCCAATGGTTTTTACGGGTGAATAACTTCGAATGACATATCTGTCATCCTTGATACAGCAGACAGGGGACTCAAGGCGGAATTGAACGGGCGCCTCGTCTCCGGGCAGCAGTTCTTCTCTGTCAAGCAGTATCAGATATCCCAGTATTTCACTGGTCCCATAATGAAATCTTACTCTGGTTCTGTTTTTAGCAGGTTTTGCATTACTTTTTAAATAGAGGAAATGAGCATCCACCATATAGCTTTCAATCAAGGTGTTCGGTGTGGATAAAATGTCGCCCCGATTGACTGATTCTTTATCAAGCCCCTGGAAATTAATGGCTGTTCTGGTGCCTGGGCCTGCTGTATCGACCCCTGAACCGTGAACCTGGATACCCCTGACCTTAGAAATAATCTGTCTGGGATAGACCATGATGTCATCTCCGACATGGATACTGCCGGAAGTCAGTGTCCCGGTAATCACCGTGCCAAAGCCTTTCATTGAAAAAACACGGTCCACCGGCAGTCTGAAAATAGAGGAAAATTTTCTTGCAGGAAGGCCGCTGCAAATAGTTTCAAGGGTTTTGATAAATCCATCAAGCCCTTCATTTGTGACAGAGGAGACAGGGATAATGGGCTTGTCTTCAAGAAAAGTGCCCTGGACAAAATCATTGATATCCTCAAGGGCAAGCGCTAAAAGATCTTCATCCACCATGTCTATTTTGGTCAAGGCAATTATCCCCTGTTCAATCCCCATAAGGTTGCAGATTTCCATATGCTCCCTTGTCTGGGGCATGACGCCCTCATCAGCCGCAATCACCATTGTGACCACATCAATTCCACTGGAACCGGCCACCATATTTTTTACAAATTTTTCATGGCCCGGCATATCCACGATGCCGATATGCTGTCCGTTGGGAAGATCAAGTGAGGCAAATCCAAGTTCAATGGTAATACCTCGTTCTTTTTCCTCTTTCAACCGGTCAGTTTCAATTCCTGTCAATGCCTTGACAAGGCTTGTTTTGCCATGGTCAATGTGTCCTGCAGTTCCTAAAATAATATTTTTTTCCAATGGGTACAGATCCTAAGTTTTTATTTTTGTTTCTTTTTTCTGAACAATGCCATGCCATACGCCAAGGCGACTAGGACAAGCCCTGTGGCAATCCCATGGTAAATTCCCCATTCCGGCCTGAACATCCGGATAAGGAAGATACCAAATACAAGCCCCAAAATAAGCCTGACCACAAATATTAAAAAAGTATTCATTATTTAAATCCTTTTAATAGAATGTTTTATACGCAAGATAATAGTCAAACAACACTTTAAGGTCAATGTAAAATATGATTCTAATTTCTGACCCCATCAAAAAAGGATTGAAAAATAAATCTAATTCTGATAATTAAGGAAAGTTTTTTGCGGTGGGTGTAGCTCAGTTGGCAGAGCGCTAGGTTGTGGTCCTGGATGTCGAGGGTTCGAGCCCCTTCACTCACCCCATTTTTTCTTAAAGTGAATATCGATTTCATAAACCTGTGCGCCCGTAGCTCAGCTGGATAGAGCGCTGGACTTCGAATCCATAGGCCGCCCGTTCGAATCGGGCCGGGCGTACCACTAATACCAAGGGTTTCAGCTTTTACTGGAAACCTTTTTTGCTTCAAAAGGGGCGATTGTGCCCAAAATTGTGCCCATCTGTGCCTGAAGATACGCTTCCTGCCTTTGTGCAGCCAGTTTTAAATCAG
>Ga0190327_1000158_pt1 | contig 11121 bp, 12 predicted proteins | sample 48720401_MG_FD_161667 | JGI IMG/M metagenome (GOLD analysis project Ga0190327, IMG submission 161667) | Hydrothermal vent sediment bacterial communities from Southern Trench, Guaymas Basin, Mexico - 4872-04-0-1_MG | ecosystem: Environmental > Aquatic > Marine > Hydrothermal vents > Sediment ... | reverse complement strand
AGTCAATAATTTTTATAAAATGTCCTCTGGTCACTGGCTTAAAAACAGGTATGATATAAAGACGGCCAAAGACTTGGTGCCCCATGAATGTATTGACGGCCCTTTTGCCCAGGTGATTAAATATGAGGGGCGCAAAAAAGATGTCCCCTTAGGATCTTCTTTGTTCAGCCTTTATAAAGTATGCCTTCAGGACAGTGCTATTCTTACAATGGTTTCAAAAAAAGATGATCTGTCATTAGAGCCGTTCCTTCTTTATATACTGACCCATGAGTTGGTACACGTTGTCAGGTTTTCAAAATTTAAACAGCGATATGAAAACAAAAATGAAGCAGATGTCACATTGGATGAAGAGCGCAAAGTTCACCACTTAACCCATACCATTTTAAAGTCGGTTTCGATTCAGGGGTTAAGCAAAATCTTTGAATTTTATAAAGATTGGCGCAGAGAACCCGGAACCTGAATTATCGGTAAAAAATTTGGATAAACCTGCTTGACAAGGGTAAAAGACTTATTATTTTATCTTTGTTTTTTATGAAGACAAAAGAAAACGGAGAAGTAAAGAAAATGCCGGTTTATGAGTATCAATGTACAGAGTGCGGACAAATAGAAGAAGCATTTCAGAAGATTTCAGATTCGCCGCTTAAAACCTGTTCTCATTGTAAGGGACATTTAAAAAAGATTATCTCTCAAAGTACATTTCATCTGAAAGGATCAGGATGGTATGTGACGGATTATGGCGGAGCAAAGACTGGGAGTAAAACAAAATCTGAAACAAAATCCAGTACAAAATCCAAAGAGTCAAAAACAACTTCAGAAAAAACAATAGTTTCCAAAACAACAGATTCTAAAGCGTGAAGTTGAAATAAAATAAAAAATTAAAAGAACAAACCAAAAAAAATTATGTAAAGGAGAAATTGATCATGAGTTTAAGACCTTTAAGTGACAGAATTCTTGTGGAACGTGTTGACGAGGATGAAAAAACCAAAGGCGGTATTATTATTCCTGATACAGCCAAAGAAAAACCGGCAGAAGGTAAAATTGTTGCCACGGGTAACGGCCGTATGGGTGAAGACGGGAAGCTGCTTCCAATGGATGTAAAAGTTGGGGATCGCGTTCTTTTCAGCAAATATGGCGGAACAGACGTAAAAATCGATGGAAGTGATTATCTTATTCTGCGTCAGGATGATGTTCTTGGGATTATTGAATAATTTTAAAGATATAAATGGAGATTAGTTAAGATGGCAAAAGAGATTAAATATGATGCTAAAGCCCGCGAGGCAATGCTTAAAGGTGTTCAAACCCTTGCGGATGCAGTGGTGGTTACACTGGGACCTAAAGGTAGAAATGTAGTGATTGATAAATCATGGGGGTCTCCCAATGTTACCAAAGACGGTGTGACGGTTGCAAAAGAAATCGAGCTCGAAGATAAATTTGAGAACATGGGCGCCCAGATGGTAAAAGAAGTCGCCAGCAAAACGTCTGATATGGCGGGTGACGGTACGACCACAGCAACTGTTCTTGCAAGGGCAATATACGAAAATGGCCAGAAACTGGTGGTTGCCGGTCATAACCCCATGGATCTTAAACGAGGGGTTGACAAAGCCGTTGCCAAAGTTATTGAAACTCTTGAAGGAATGGCAAAACCAACCAAGAATCAAAATGAGATTGCCCAGGTTGGAACGATTTCCGCAAACAGTGATGAAACTATTGGTAATATCATTGCAGAAGCCATGGATAAGGTTGGTAAAGAAGGCGTTATTACGGTTGAAGAAGCCAAATCAATGGAAACCACTCTGGATGTTGTAGAAGGAATGCAATTTGACCGAGGGTATCTTTCTCCGTATTTTGTAACCAATACTGAAAAAATGGTTGCCGCCTTTGACAGTCCGTTTATTTTAATTTGTGATAAAAAGATTTCTTCCATGAAAGATATGCTGCCGGTTCTTGAAGAGATTGCCAAAACAGGAAAACCGCTTGTGATTGTTGCTGAAGATGTTGAGGGTGAAGCCCTTGCGACACTGGTTGTCAATAAACTTCGGGGCACTTTGAATGTGGCGGCTGTAAAAGCCCCTGGATTTGGTGACAGAAGAAAAGCCATGCTGGAAGATATTGCTGTACTAACCGGTGGACAGGTTGTTTCAGAAGATATCGGGATTAAACTTGAAAACGTAACCCTGCAGGATCTTGGTCAGGCAAAATCCATCACAATTGATAAAGACGATACCACAATTGTTGATGGTGCCGGTTCAAGAGAAGCCCTTGAAGGCAGAGTAAAAATGCTTCGTGCCCAGGCTGAAGAAACCTCTTCCGATTATGACAAAGAAAAACTGCAGGAAAGGCTTGCTAAGCTCGTTGGCGGTGTTGCGGTTATTAATGTTGGCGCTGCCACTGAAACTGAAATGAAAGAAAAAAAAGCCAGAGTTGAAGATGCATTGAATGCAACCCGTGCAGCCGTTGAAGAGGGGATTGTCGCCGGCGGTGGTGTGGCGCTTATCAGATGTATCCCAGCACTTGAAGCACTTAATCTTGAAGGTGAGGAACAACTGGGTGTTGACGTTATTACAAAAGCGCTTGAAGAACCTTTAAGAAAGATTTCTAAAAATGCCGGTGTTGAAGGGGCTGTTGTCTTGAATAAAGTGAAAGAAGGTAAAGATGCTTTTGGTTACAATGCCAAGACAGATGTTTATGAAGACCTCATTGAAGCTGGCGTTATTGATCCGAAGAAGGTGGTTCGTTTTGCACTTCAGAATGCAGCCAGTGTTGCATCTATAATGTTGACCACTGAAGCCATGATTGCTGAAAAACCGGAAAAAGATGGCGGTGCTGGAATGCCTGGTGGAATGCCCGGTGGCGGAATGGGCGGAATGGGCGGCGGAATGCCCGGAATGATGTAATGTTTAATTATTAAACATTAATCGTCATATAGGTTGAATAAAAAGCCCCTGCACATTTTTTGTGCAGGGGCTTTTCGTTTCAATAAGAACTTGACATGAAATGCCGAGTCATATACTTATTTTTATTAAATTTTATTTATTATTTTATCCCTTATTGGGAAGATAAATTTGCAAGAGAGGTGATATGACCACAGAAACCATTGGATTGTTTTACATGTTGAGCGATGCAGGCCCGATTGTTAAGTTTGTTATGCTGCTGCTGCTGTTTTTTTCAATCACATCATGGGCAATTATGTTTATCAAATTCAGGTATATCCGAAAAGCATTTAAAGACTCTGCTGAATTCACAGATATTTTCTGGCAGTGTCGAAATCTGGCGGATGCATTTTCAAAAGCCAAGGCATTGAGATCAAGTCCAGTGGCAAGAATGTTCATCACCGCATATACGGAAATGGCAAGATCTGACAGCAAAGATAAGGGAAAAATACAGATAAAAAGAACTCAAAGTTCTTATTTTCAAATGATTGGAAGCATAAAACGATCCTTAAACCGGTCCATCAATGTTGAAGTCAGACGGCTGGTTCAATTGGTGCCATTCCTGGCAACTGCGGGCAATACCGCCCCGTTTATCGGCCTTTTTGGAACCGTATGGGGCATCATGGGGACGTTTCATGGAATTGGGTTGAGTGGATCAGCCAGTCTTGCCGTTGTCGCTCCCGGTATTTCCGAGGCACTCATCGCAACTGCAGCAGGGCTTGCCGTGGCGATTCCGTCTGTTATCGGTTACAATTATTTTACGGACAGGATAAGGGTTCTGGATTCTGAATGGCAAAGTTTCTCTTCAGATCTTTTAAATATAATGGAACGCGATATTCAAAATCAGATGGAGGGATAATGCAATCAGGCTCCGGCAACAACCAGCTTATATCCGATATTAATGTTACCCCTTTTGTTGATGTAATGTTAGTGCTTCTGATTATTTTCATGGTGACCGCCCCCATGATGGTTCAGGGGGTTGATGTAGACTTGCCCAAGGCCACCTCAAAAGCATTAAAAGGCAGCGAAGAACGCCTGGTTATATCCATTGATAATGATCGTAAAGTGTTTATTAATGAACAGATCGTCAGTGTCGAATTTTTGACTCAGAAGCTGGGTGCCATACTGGAAAATTTTGATAAAAAAAACGTTTATCTCAGGGCAGATAAAAAAGTGCCTTACGGGATTGTTGTCAACGTGATTTCAAAGATTAAAAAGGCCGGTGTTGACAGTCTGGGGATGATCACGCTCCCTGAAAATGAAGAAGAGTCCTGATTAACGCGTATGAGTTTTTCTGAAAATTTTAAAAAAAGAAGAGAATTTTTTTTCGCCCCCTTAGATCACAGCCGGAAAACCGGGATCATTTTTTTCTTTATTTCTCTGTTCTTACACGGTCTTTTTTTTTCTAGTATTATATTTTTACAGGATTTCAAATTGCCCAGGCCCATGCCGCCGGTTATCCGGATTGAGCTGGTCTCTTTTTCACCGGAACCGCTGCTGGAAGAAATGGAAAAAAGTGAAGGAAGTATAGATACAGAAAGTGTTCCGGTAAAATCTCAGGTTATTAAAAAAAAGAATCGTAAAATTCTCACCATAAAAGCTGACATCAGTTTAAAAACAAAGCCTAAAAACTTGAAAGAACTGATGGCGCAACAGAAGGAAAAAAAGAAAAAACCGGTTAAAAAAAAGACACCCAAAAAACAGATTGATTCTGAAAAGATATTAGCAAAAGCAAGAGAAAAACTAGAAAAAAAAATTGAGGGTCAGGCTCATGATAAACTTGCTCAGGCGTTGAGCCGTCTTCAGAAAAAAGTAAGGGATCAGGGCAAATCAAAAAAGACTGAAGGGAAGGGGGCATATTCCGGAGCTGGCGAAAAAGGGTATAAGCCCATTGATCTTTATAAAATGGTTTTAGGGCAGACAATAGAACAAAATTGGGTGTTTAATGATATTCTTGCTCGAATGAATCAAAATCTTGAAGTCAGAATTTTGATCAAAATATTAAAAAGTGGAGAAATAAGGGATATTATTTATGAAACCAAATCAGGGAATCGATACCTTGATGAATCTGCGAAAAAAGCAATTAAAAAGGCAAATCCGTTGCCGGCGTTGCCGGGGGGGATGCGTTCCTATGATGTTGTTGTTATTTTTACACCCAGAGGATTGAAATAAAAAATGGTTTCTTTTGCAGGGAATAAGCGGTATTGTCCTTATAATATGTTTAATAAAGTTATTTTACCCATACTATATTGTTTCCTGGGAATGGGGGGCATTTTATTTTTTTCAATCTCTATATCATCTGCCAGGGAGTATGATTATATCAATGTCAGCAACCCGTTTTTAAAGAAAACACCGATTGCCGTGACTGAATTTAAAGCATTTAACGGGCATGACACTGAAGTAAAAGAGGGGAAAACAGCAAGATATATTTTAAAGGAGGCGCTTGATTTTACAGGATATCTTAAAACAATGAATTCTGTTGCGTTTCTTTCAAATCCGGCTGAATCAGGCATTCAACTGGGTCAGATAAATTTTATCGACTGGACCGGGATTGGGGCAGAGCTGCTGATTACCGGAGGGATTATTGAAAATCAGGGGAAAGTAACGCTTAAATTAAGGCTTTTTGATACATTTAAAACAAAACTTCTGGTCGGTAAAGTATATACCGGATCACGGTCTCAGATCAGACAAATGATTCACCTGTTTTGCAGTGAAATATCCTATAAACTTACCGGAAGGGGGGGGGTGTTTAACAGCAAGATAGCGTTTGTTTCAACCGTAAAAGGGAAAAAAGAGATATTTACCTGTGACTTTGACGGACAAAATATTCAGCAGATTACATCCCATAAAAGTATATCACTTTCCCCGTCCTGGTCTTCTGACCGCAAATGGTTGGCCTATGTTTCTTACGCAAGGGGAAATCCTCAAATATTTATTAAAAACCTCAAAGAAAACAGAGGGGCAATTGTCAATTATAAGGGAATGAATATTTCACCGGACTGGATGCCCGGACAGCTTAAACTTGCAGCCGCATTAAGTTTTTCCGGAGATCAGGAAATTTATTTGTTGACCGTAAAGGGAAAAATTATTAAAAGAATAACAAAAAGCTGGGGAATTGATGTGTCGCCTAAGTTTTCACCGGATGGCAAAAAAATAGTCTTTACATCAAAACGGACCGGTACCCCGCAAATTTATATAAAGGACCTTGAATCGGAAAGAGTACAAAGGCTGACATTCAAGGGCTTCAATAATACATCTGCTGCCTGGTCGCCGGATGGAAGGAAGATTGCCTATGTGGGGATAGAAAAAAATAATATTGATATTTTTGTAATAAATATTGATTCAGGCGTGCCGGTTCAGTTGACCATGAATGCGGGGGACAACGAAGACCCTTCCTGGTCACCGGATGGAAGTATGCTGACGTTTACATCAACCCGTGAGGGCGGTATCCCAAGAATTTTTGTTATGACTGTATCCGGAACAGACCAGCGAAGACTTTTAAGGTTGAAAGGCAAACAGACTCAGCCAGACTGGTCAATGTCAAAAAATTAAAAGACGGGGTCAGGCTTTCCTTATTGTCGTTATTGAGCTCAATAACGACAATAAGGAAAGCCTGGCCCCACTAAAAAGAGGAGATAAGGTTATGAAAAACAGAGCGTGGATTAATCTGGTAATGGTAGTTCTTGTGGCAGGGCTTTTTCTCACTGTCTCATGTGCGAAGAAAACGGTTGTGTCTGATGCAACAACCATAGAGGATCAGGCCAAAGCCGAGGCCGATGCAAAGGTTAAAGCAGCCGCCGATGCAAAGGCAGAGGCTGCACGTATTGCACAGCAAAATCTTGAAGATCAGATGGCCAGTGAAAAAGCACTGAAGGAAGCCAAAGTCATGGCGGCAAGAAAACGGTTTGAGAATCAGGATATTCATTTTGAATATGACAGCTCAGAGTTAAGCTCCATGTCAAAGATGGTGTTAAAAGAAAAGGCAGCCTGGCTGAAAACAAATTATTCAGTAGTCGTAACCATTGAAGGGCATTGTGATGAGCGCGGCACAACCGAATATAACCTTGCCCTGGGGGAACGTCGTGCAAGTACTGCCAAGAGCTATTTGATTAACCTTGGTGTCGCAGCTTCTCGTTTGGACACCATCAGTTATGGTGAAGAACAACCCAAAGATTCAGGTAAAACAGAAAGTGCCTATAGAGAAAACAGGCGCGATCATTTTGTGATTGATTAAATAGACGGAAATAGACGGGGTTCAGGGGGGGTATTGACTAAAAATCTTGATCCCTGACCCCCTTACCTTTTGGAGTCTGGTTATGAGAATAAGGAATCTTTTTTATATTGTGATGGTCTTTCTTTTTCTTTCCGGTTGTGTAGAACCCCGGAAATTTGTTGTCCTTGAAAACAGGGTGGCAGCCATAGAAATGGAAAACAACCGGCAGCTTTCCCTGCAGACCGAGCAGAATCAGTTAAAGCTGAAGCAGGATCTTGATAATATAGAGCAGAGATTAAATAAAAGCCGCAGTATCAGTCAGGAAGAATATGCAGAATTAAAATACGATATTCAGACCATAAAAGAAGATTTCCGACGGGTTCAAGGTTCGATAGAAGAGATTCATCATCGCCTTGAAGCATACAGCCAGGATAGAAAAGAAATTGAAAAGAGTCTTGAAAGACTTGATCATGCGATTTCAAAAAATTATGAAAAAGTAATCAAGCTTGAAAAATATATGGGGTTCGAACCATCAGCCCCCGGAGAACTTGAGAAAAAAACCATATCACCAGAAGAATCAAAGAAGGATGGTGAGCAGAAATTATATGATTTTGCAAAAAAACTGTTTGATGATGGGGATAAGGAAAATGCCCGCATCCAGTTTGGAAATTTTATAAATAAATATCCGGATTCTGATAATGCAGACAATGCCAGATTTTGGATTGCCGATAGTTATTATTCGGAAAAATGGTTTGAAAAAGCTATTCTGGAATATCAGAAAGTCCTGGAGGACTATCCGAACAGCAATAAATTGGCTGCAGCAAGACTGAAACAAGGATATGCCTTTGCTGAGCTGGGGGAAAAAGCCAATGCAAGGCTTATCCTGAAAGAATTGTTAAAAAAACATCCTGATTCAAATGAAGCAAAATATGCCCAAAAGAAATTAGAAAGCTTAAAGTAAGTTTAAAATTTTATGGTAAAGGTAGTCGGTATTGACCCGGGGTTGGCTGGCACCGGTATTGGTGTCGTAGAAGGAAGCAGGAATGAAATCCTCGGGTATTCATTTGGAAGCATATCCACGGATGCAAAGGATCCGATTCATTTCAGACTCCACACTATCTACTCAAAAATCTTAGCGTTTCTTCGTGAACAACAACCGGACTATGTGGTGATTGAGGATATATACTCACTTGAAAAATACCCTGGATCAGGTATTATGCTGGGTAAAGTCTCAGGCGTTCTTCTCGTAGCAGCATATAAAGCCGGGCTTGATGTAGAAGAAATTCCTGTCAGAGAAGTTAAAAAAATTGTTTCAGGAAATGGGAGTGCAGACAAGCACCAGATGGAAAGGGCTGTTCGTAATATATTAAAACACGGGGAACCGATCCGTCCCTTTCATGCGTCAGATGCACTGGGGCTTGCTTTAACAGGATATTACAGGTACAAAAGAAGATTATGATCGGATATCTTGAAGGAACCATTCTCCATTTTGAATCTGACGGCATCTTACTGCTGGTCGGCAATATTGGATATGAGGTGTTATTGAATCCTCAAATGGTTGAAAAATTAATGTCTCAGGGTTCAAATGAGACATCTGTTTCTTTATATATTTATTATCATCAGACAGAGAGACAGCCTAAACCGGTACTTATCGGTTTTGAAACACGTGAAGATAAAGAGTTTTTTCAAACGTTTATTACCGTCGATGCCATCGGCCCCATGAAAGCCGTAAAAGCGATGACCTGTCCGGTGGGTGAGATGGCAGGGGCCATTGAAAAAAAAGATGTTTCTTTTTTAACGGGATTGAGCGGGATTGGCAAAAGAACTGCCCAGAAAATTATCGCAACCCTTCATGGGAAGGTAGAAAAATTTATAGCAGTGACCGGTGATAAAACAGAATCTATTCAAGATAAAATTCATAGTGGGATGCACCCTATCACTCAACAAGTGGCCGACGTTCTGGTAGAGCAATTGGGGCATTCCCAGACATCTGCAAAAAGAATGATCAAGGAGGCCTTTGAACGAAACACCACGATGTCAACCCCGGAAGAACTTTTTGATGAAATTTTTCAGGAGAAAAAATAAACCATGAGTGATGATATCATTTCCTATTCTTCTGATAAAAAGGGAATCGTTACATCGAACAGCACAACCGATGACATATCCGCTGATATTATATCTTTAAGACCCACAAGTTTCAAAGAATATGTCGGCCAGGAGGATACGGTTGAAACCTTGAAAATTGCCATACAGGCAGCCAAAATGAGGAATGAACCTTTAGATCATATACTGCTCCATGGACCTCCCGGTTTGGGAAAAACAACCGTTTCCCATATTATTGCCAAAGAAATGGGCAAGGACTTAACCGTCACTTCAGGGCCCACTCTGGAGAAGGGAGGAGATCTCATCGGGATATTAACCAATCTGGGTGAGGGGGATATCCTTTTTATCGATGAAATTCATCGAATTCCAAAGGTGGTTGAGGAATTTTTATACCCTGCCATGGAAGATTTTGCCGTGGATTTTATATTTGATAAGGGGATTCACGCAAGGAGCCATCGATATCGGCTAAAGCAATTTGTCCTTATTGGTGCCACCACCAGGGTCGGTCTGTTATCCTCTCCATTAAGGGATCGATTCGGTCTTTTCCGCACCCTTGATTTTTATTCAAAGGAACAATTGGTTGTTATCGTTAAGCGATCCGCTGCTATTTTAAATACGGTTATTTCTGATAATGGTGCCATAGAACTTGCTGAACGGTCCAGAGGGACCCCCAGGATTGCAAATAGATTATTAAAAAGAGTCCGGGATTATTCACAGGTAAAACTACACGGGAGAGTGACCCGGGAGAGTGTGCGGGCGGCTCTTGAACTTGAAGGAATTGATATGATGGGACTCACATCTCTTGACAGGAATTATCTAAAAACGATCATAGATTTTTATAAGGGCGGGCCTGTGGGGATTGAAGCAATCGCTGCAACATTACAGGAAGAAACTGATACGCTTGTGGATGTTGTAGAACCATTTTTATTAAAAGTCGGATTGGTTCTTCGAACGTCCAGTGGCAGAAAAGCATCACAAAAAGCATATCAGCATCTTAAGCTTAAACCATCATTATAAAGCGTCCCCAATGAGGTATAATTGTTAATTTCGATGACAAAGAAATTATTTTCAAATAGACTGAATCTGTTATTATTGATTGTGGCAATACCATTCTTTTTACCCTTCGATTCTAGTGTTTTTGGGAGCGAACAACTATTTCCTTCCGCTATTATTAAATTACCGGATAATGAGACTGCCATTCTGGTTGAGAAAAAAAATCAAACCCTGTTTTTGTATGCTTCCCGGGACAACAATCTATTTGTTCAGTTTCAAGCCCCTTGCTCAACAGGCGAAGCAGTTGGTGTCAAACAAAAGGCAGGAGACAAGAAAACACCCGAAGGTATTTATTTTTTAAAAGACGAATATGAAGATAAATATTTGTCCCCGATATATGGAAAAAAAGCATTCCCCACAGATTACCCCAATTTTATGGATAAAAGATCAGGGAAAAAAGGATCGGCTATCTGGATACATGGTACAAATAAAGAGCTAAAACCCATGGATTCAAATGGATGCATTGCATTGGAAAATTCTAATGTCGTAAAACTTTCAAACTATGTAACCCTTAATTCAACGCCTGTGATTATGGTTGAAGAAATTGATAAGATTGATAGAGAAACGCTTATCAAACAGGAGGAAAATATAACCCGCATGTTGAGCCAGTGGATAAACGCCATTGAAAAAGGAAGCTACCATGAGTATCTGTCATTTTATTCTTCGGAATACTTACCGGATATAAGCTGGTGGGACCAATGGCTTGAAATAAGAAAGCGGGCAGATAATATGGGGTCGAACTTGAGGGTGAAAAGGGACAGGACAGGGATTTATTACCATGATCGTGTTTTTGTGGTGGTGTTTGATTATTTTCTGACCGTT
>Ga0190327_1000157_pt1 | contig 11123 bp, 12 predicted proteins | sample 48720401_MG_FD_161667 | JGI IMG/M metagenome (GOLD analysis project Ga0190327, IMG submission 161667) | Hydrothermal vent sediment bacterial communities from Southern Trench, Guaymas Basin, Mexico - 4872-04-0-1_MG | ecosystem: Environmental > Aquatic > Marine > Hydrothermal vents > Sediment ... | reverse complement strand
ATTATTAAAAGAAAAATTTAAAGCTTATAATATTTATATTGATTCAGCGGCGCAATGGTCAAAAAAAATATATACTAAAACATGCCAAAGAATTGTTGAGTTAGTAAAACAACAATATAGTTAAAAAAATAAAATAATATATCATGGATTAATTTAATAATTAATCCACAATATATATAATTTTTTATTCATCGTCAGAGGAGAATTCAAACATCCATTCTCCTCCACAGGTCTTTCTAAGCGAAAGACCTGGAAAATTTTTATTCCTCCAAATCTCTTCATCATGCCCTAACCAGCATGATGATAATTGAACAAACTTCCAACCTTGATCTGACATTCTTTGTAATCTATTATTATCAGTCATTTTATCCTCCTTTTTTTACAATAAGGTTAATATTTAAATGATTGATTTCTATTTAAAAAAAATAAATAGTAAAAAAAATAAATAAGCATTTCTGCTTATTTAAGTTATGCCTTGGCTTAGGCAGGTTAATTCACAAAATCAGCGTTCCCCTTAATTTTGATTAATAATTACATTTTATATTTTTCTAAAATATCTTGCAACTGTTCAGGGCAATCAACTTCTGAACAGGAAAGAATTTCTGCGATTTCTTTTTCATTTGCTATACGACAATAACCATTAAGACTGTCGTATATTATAATATTATCATTTTTAGTAATATATAATGTTTTTCGGCGATGTATATCACCAATTGATGCTTCAAAAATAACTTCTGAAGTATCAAACCACCCTATAAAGTCATTTTCATAACCTCTGTAAATTGGTTTTCTCATTTTGACCTCCTTATTTTCAAATAGTTAATTTCTATTTAAAAAATTAAATAAGCATTTCTGCTTATTTGAGTTATGCCTGGCTTAGGCAGATTAATATTTACAAAATCAGCGTTCCCCTTGATTTTGTATGATAACTTATTCCTGAAATGGGTTGAGAACTGCAACCCATCTATGGCGCCAGCCATCGTTTTCCCGGAGCTGAACTCCAGGAAAATCGGGATGACTAAATGTCGTAACATCATCATCCCAAGGATATGTAGCCTCTTCGAGGCCACTATGTTGCCATCCTTGTTCGAGTACTCGCCTCACACTATTTCTCATTTTATCCTCCTTATATGTATATATATAGGGTTAATATTTAAATAATTAATTTCTATCTATATTTATTAAATAGTAAATTAAATTTCATAAAATAGATAGAAATAATAAAATAGAAAGGGATTTATTATTTTTTTATAACTTAAAAATTCATTAAGGAAACATATGCAAGAACTACAAACAACAAATGTAATTGATAAAATTAAAAATAATCAATTAGATTATAATCAATTTTATAATATTGATGTTGATATTCCTGAATATTATGCAATACAACATTATATTAATTTTCCAAATGATTTAAATAATGATCAAAAATTATCAATAGTATTTTTAGATATTGAAGTTTTTTCCAATCATACTGGTGAATTTTTACCATCCAATCCTGTTTCACCAATTTCCGCAATTACATTATATAATTCAAAAGATAAAACTTATTATTCTTATTTTTTAATTCTACCACAAATAACTCATTTATTATCTAATATTAATGAAACAGAATTTATTACTAATTTAAAAAAAGATCTTATTGAAAATAATTATATTCCTGAAGAAGAAAATTTTAAAATTTTCTTTTTTAAAAATGAAATTGAATTAATAGAACAATGTTGGGCAAAAATTCATGAAATTGATCCTGTTTGTTTATCAGGATTTTATTCAGATGGATATGATATACCATACATATATTATAGATTAAAAAAATTATATAATAATGATGAACAAAAAGTAGCTAGTTTATTATCTAAATTAAATATAGTTAAAGTACGAAAATTTAATAATTCATTAATGATACAAATTCCAGATTATCCAATTTTAGATATAAAATATTTATATTGTCCTAGAAGTGATAATGGATTAAATTATGGAAAATCACAATCTAGTTATTCATTGGATTTTATTTCAGAACAAGAACTTAAACTAAAAAAATTAAATTATAAAGAAGAAGGAAATTCAAACTTAGATACTTTTTATTTAAATGATCCTGCTAATTATTTTAAATATAATATTATTGATGTTGTTTTAACTGTTAGATTAAATGATAAATTAGATCATATTAATTTTCACAATATTATTAGAAGAGATATGAAATGTCCATTAACACAATCACTTAGAGGACCATCAGCATTATTTTCTTCAATGTTTGCTTATGAAATTCAAAAATCAAATCAATATTTTCGATATGGTATTCATAAAGAAGTTGAACATAATATTGATCAAATAGAAATTAGTCAAATTGAATTACCAAAAACTAAAATAATTAAAAAATGGTCAGTAAAATCAATTAATAATCAAATTGTACGCCAAGTATTATCAAGATACCCTGGAGCATATGTTACTCAAGGATATAATAAAATTATTACATTAAGAGATGATGAATCCATTGTTGTTGATGCTGATGCTTCTTTGCCTCCATGGGAAAAAATATTTATTAAACGTAATGATAAAATTCATTGGATTGAAATTAAAAATTATAATTTTATTTATGGTGATTTAACATTAACATGGGATAAAAATAATAATATATGTTGGAAAAATGTTAAAGGAAAAACTGAACATCCTTGGAATGGAGAATTAATAACTATAACAACAGAAACAGGTAAAAAATGCACAGTAACATCAAATCATTCAATATTTGGAAAACAACAAGGAATTAAAAGTAATAAATCATATTTAATTGATGCCGGAAAACTGAAATTAGGAGATTATGTTGTTGGTTTTAATTCAAAATTTTCACAAACAATTAAATTAGAAAAAATTATTAAAATTAACCATCAAAAATATAAAGGATTAGTATATGATATATCTGTAAATGAAACAGAACGATTTTTTGCTGGAACTGGCATTGGTGCGCATAATACAGCATTATATCCAAATACTATGAGAATGTATAATATAAGTTTTGATGCTTTATTTGGATATATTATTAATTCAAGATGTTATAAATTTTTAAATTATTTAAATACTATCTTAGGCAAAAATCAAAAAATAAACCCAACAATTAAGAATGATATATTTGCTAAAATTAATACAAAAATTGACGATCTTTCACCACAAAACAAAAATAACTATAAACAATATTATTTTTATATTTTTTATTATTTATTAAATAATTTAAATCGAGCAAATGTTTCATTATCTAATATAATGAATCCAAAAAATATTAAACAATATCTTTTATTAAAAGCATATCTAATGCCATTATTGCATTTATTTTCTGAAATTGTAACATTAGAAGAATACCATCCAGATATGTATAAATATATTATAAATAATGAAGAATTAAATTATGATTTATTTATTATTCAAAATATTAATGAAACTAATATTAATATTATTAAATTACCTGGAAATCAACTTGAATCATATTTAAAAGAAAATCAAATTAATATTAATTTATCAGGTGCATTATTTTATACACATGAAAAACATACTGGATTATTAAATAAATTTATTTCTGATAAATTAGAATTTAGAAAAAAATATAAATTAAAAAGAGATACATTTTCTGTTGGGTCTGATGAATATATATTTTATGATAATAGACAATTATCAGCTAAAAGAAATGCAAATAGTAGTTATGGTCTTAGTGGTTTATCAAGTTTTGTATATTCAAACAGATTATGTGCGGCATCAACAACATTATCTGGTAGATTAACATTGAAATTAGCACAAGCTATAAGTGAAAAATATGTTTCTGAATTATACAAAAATTGAAAATTAAAAAGGAGAATATTTTTATGTTTAATGATGATAATATTTGTGTTGATAGTTTTCAAGTTGGGTCAACACCTATACAATATTTATCAAATGATATACCTGAAGAGCAAATGGATGTCAATATCCCAATACCTGAAGAACAAATGGATATTAATATTGATGATATTCCAATACCTGATATGTCAATTGATGATAATGAATTAAATATGCCAAATTTAAATTTGCCGCAGGAAGAAATAATGCAACCACAAACTCAACCATTACCAGTTAAATCAAAATATAATATTATAGATGTATTTTGGCTACTTAATCCTGATAAAGATGCTGAAGTAAATTTTATTCAAATTGGATATAATTTAGATTTTGGCAATTTAAAACTTAATTTATTTCAATTAACTTCAGATTCAATACATAATAATGTTTTATTTTTACAATCAATGAAATTATTAACTACAGGAACAATATATCCTTCTTCAGCTTTTAAAATTTTAAATATTGATTATGATGCTAAATTTACATGTATTGAACAATTAATTCAAAATACACATGAAGATTGGCAATTAAATAGACCTATTGTACAATTAGAAAAAAAGAATAATGAAATAATTCTAACAATTACAAATCCAAATACAAATAATAAGAAATCATATTCCTATATATTTCGTGACTGGCAATTAAAAGCTTTTCAAACAGCTTTAAAATTAACTTACACAAACGGATTAATAATGCGTAGTAATATTTTAAAGGAGAAATAATGAAAGACATTCAAAATGAAAAATCACCATTTGATATTCATATTAAAACTGTTGGTATTACTAATGTTAAATTACCTATATTTATATTACAAAAAGATTCTGGATTTCAACATACTGTAGCAAATATTGATGTTTTTGTTGACCTAGATAAATCACAAAAAGGCATACATATGTCTAGATTACAAATTGAATTGCAACAACATTTAAATCAAGCATTAAATAAAAATATAATTATTGATATTGCTAATCAAATTGAAAAAATATCAGAATGTACCAGGTGTGAAATTATTTATAAATTTCCATATTTTATAAAAAAGATTGCACCAGTTTCTAAATTACCAGGATTAACTTATAATAATATTATTTTTGATGTTATTGTTGAAAAAAATAAAGAACCACAATTTATTATGAGTGTTGAAACTATTGGTACAAGTTTATGTCCATGTTCGAAAGAAATTAGTACTAATGGAGCTCATAATCAAAGATCTAGAGTTAAAGTAACTTGTGATTGTAAAACTATAATATATATTGAAGATATTCTTACTATTATTAATAAAAATTTAAGTTGTCAAATTTATAGTGTTTTAAAACGAGAAGATGAAAAATATGTAACAGAATTTGCATATAATAATCCTATGTTTGTTGAAGATATATCAAGAAGTATTTTTGCCGAATTAGATAAAGAAATAAAAAATGAAGTTAATTGGTTTGAAGTGGAAGTGGAAAATGAAGAAAGTATCCATCAACATAACGCATATGCTTATATTCATTCAGTTGATTTCGATTAAAAAATAAGGAGATCTTATGAAAAATCCACTTATTAATTTTTTACTTAAATTTAAAAAAAATAAGGAGCAACGAAGAAAAATGTTATTTAAACCAATTAACACCCAAGAATTATTAGAAAAAACAAATTATCAAAATAGTAATAATATTAATGTTGATATAGGTCCATTAATCATTACAGATTATGAATCAGAAAAAATAAAAAAAATTGATCGATGTAATAATATAATTATAATTTGTCCAGATTCAGCTGAAGAAAATAATAAAATTATTAGAAAAAATGAACAAATAATTTTTTCTAATAATTGTGATATTAATTTATCAACATTAATAAATACAATTACTCCAAATATGGGGGCAGTAAAACTTCTATTTAAATTTAAATTATCTATACCTTCAAAATTTAATTTTGAATTAAAAAAAATATATCCATTCATTTCAAATATTTTTGTAAAATATTCAAAAAAAGATTATTCTGCACTTCAAGAGTATTCAATATATTCTGATTTTGAAATTATTATATATATTGATTTTTTATTACTACGGCAATATAAAAAAGCTTTCAAAATTAGCAAAAATACAGATTTGATGTATTTACATGTATTTCCAAATTTCCCTATTAATCAATCTATTCATCATATTTATACATTTTCAAATAGTGTATTATATTATTCTAATGGTTAATAAAAATATTTAAAAGGGGGTTTAATGCAAGAATCAACTAAAAAAGAAATAATTGAAAAAATTAAAAGATTATTAATTAAATTACAACGAGAAGAAAAAACATCACCAATAATTATTGAAGATCGATTAATTGATATCTTTAAACATTTTTAAAAATTTAATATTTAAAAATTTTATATAGAAATTATATAAGTAAAAATATTTAAAAAATAAATTTTTTTAAAAAAAGAAGGAGGTGGTATTATCCAAATTGAAATTGTAATAGGGTATTAAAAAATTAATTAAATTAAAATTAAAATTTAGTAAAACCCAGTACAATAATTTTGTGCTGGGTTTTAATTATTTAATTTTTTTGTTGCTTAATTTTATTTTATTTTTTATAATAAAATGTATAAGGGAGTATGTTTTGGAAAATAATGATATTGCTATTCATGCAACAATTTTAAAATCACATGATAATAAAAAAATATATCATATTGATAGTATTAAAGGACAATCATATAAAGAACTATCAAATGATCAAAATAATATACCTTTTTTATACTATGAACCAATTATTAAAGGTTTAATTTTAATCAATCGAAAAACTCCACTTTGTCCTATGGAATTAACAACTGGATTAGAATACTCTGAATCTCAATTTGATAATGCAATTGATCACATTAAAGAAGCAATTAAAAATCTTAATCAAACTTTAATATTAAAAATTCATTAATTTTTAAGGAGAATATTATGTCATATACATTAACAGATCCATTTAAGGAAGAATTAACTGATGTTGCCGCTGAAGAAAAATCAGCCGATGTCGCTGAAGATTCAACTAATGTTGTCGCTGAAGAAAAATCAGCCGATGTCGCTGAAGATTCAACTGATGTCACTACTGAAGAAGATTCAACTGATGTTGTCACTGAAGAAAAATCAAACAATGAAGAAAATTCAATTGATAAAATTGTTAAAGTTGAAGATACTTTTAACGTTGTTAATGAAAAAGTTAAAACAACAACTAAATTATTTAATAATCAAATTTATATCGATTTTGAAAATAATGCTGTTCCAATTAATTGTATTATTTCAGCATCAAATACAAAATATTCAGTATTGGCAACTAATAAAGAATTAAGATTACTTCAGAATAGATTTTATTTTATTCCAATAACACCTGATAATATAGATAGTGATAATTTTCGGAATATTAAAATATTTTCAGATATGGCAGATCAAATAGATATTAGATATATTAAAGATGGATTAGCTTGTATTAGAGCATTGAAACATAATATATTAATTAAAGATAAACAACGTTTGTGTAGTTTAGTATAATATATTTTTATTATAATAATTAAATCTAGCATTAATTAAAGTTAAATTTTTAATAATGCTAGATTTAATTTTAAAAAAAAGGAGTAAGAATGTATGTTTAGATTACCTCCTGATGTTGAATTAGAATTAACACGGAAATATCCACATGTAGATATTATTAATTTAGTTCATGATTTAATAACATTAATATCACAAAAAGCATGTTTTGATGGTTCTTGTCCAATTAGAGAATTTGGTAAATTTATAGCTTTTCAAGTATATTCATCAAGATTAAATAAAAATACAATTCGTTTTAAATTTAAACATTCTGAATCATTTATGAAACGTATTAGAAATGATAAATATATACTCGAAAATTTAGCGGTAAAATTACCAACTCCATTTACAGATGATAATGAACAAAAATGTATTGATAAACGTGATCGAAAAGTAGTATTAAATAAAATACTTCCAAATATTACAAAAATTACTGAAGCAAAAACAAATTACAAAGTTGCTACTCAAGAAATTTTAAATATCTTACAAAATGATAATAGTAATAATGATGATGATGACTAATTATTAAAAATCATGGAGAAAAATCATATGTCTAAGTTGGGAGGATTTGTAACAAATCATATTGATTTTAAAGGACATAATCCATTTGGAAATGAAACACCAGATGGATTATTTTCACAAGTAATATTTGGTCCAAAAAATGATTACAGATGTGCTTGTGGAAATTATAGTAATTCTACATATGATGGTCAAATTTGTCCAAAATGTAATGTTCTTTGTGGATCAAGTGATATAAGATATAAACAATTTGGAAAAATTAAAACAGTTTTTCCATTTATTAAACCAACTAAAATTAATACAGTTGTTGATAAATTAGGAACATTGAGTAAATTAATTATTAATCCAGCAAGATCAGATTATAATAAAACAATTACTAGATATTTAGCAGTATCATATGATAAAACAAAATTAAAAATTGTAAAAACATTAAATGATACTTCTGGATTTTTAATTATTCCTTTTCGAATTACAGGAATATATAGTTTATATATATCATTAAAATTTTGTGCAGATTATTTAAAAGTACCAATTGCAATAGAATTTTTAGATAAAGAATATTTTACAAATATTTTAAAAGTAATACCACCTAATATTCGAATGTATACAATTGATAAATCTCAAAATAAGGTTTGGACGCCTATTATAAATAAATGGTATACATCAGTATTAAATTGTAATAAAGTTAATTTGCCATTTCTTTCACATTTGGAAGACAATGAAAATCAAACAATTAATAAAATTCGATCTACTATTAAATCTAGAAATTTTGATCAAGAAATTATTGAACCAGAAATTTTAGAATATGATTTAAAAACTTATATATATCAATATTATATTAATAATATTTATGAAACTGTATATGATTTATTATCTGGAAAAACTGGAATGATTCGACGTGAAAGTTTAAGCAAAGCTGTTGAATTTTCAGCTAGAGCAGTTATTACAATTGATCCAAGTTTAAAAGCACATCAAATAAGAGTATCACCAGAAATTCTAGAAGAATTATGGACTCCATATTTTTTATATTGGTTAACAAAATATAAAAATTTTGAATATGATTATTGTTTTAGTAATATATTAATTAAAGATAATAGAACTGAAAATTATAATCAATTATTTAAAGAATTTTTAGATTGGTTTTGTGATTCATCACATGAATTAAATCGTTTAACATTTTTAAATCGACCACCAACATTATATGCTCATAGTATTCCAGTAGTAGAAATTTTACCAAGTTATAATAAAAATGATTATACTATTGGACTTTCGCCGTTGACATTAGCACCAATGAATGCTGATTTAGATGGTGATACTTTGGCATTATTTACAATTTCAGATATAGATGCGTTAAAAGAAATGCATGATAAAGCATATTTAAAAAATAAATTTAAATATGATTCTAATCAACAAATGTTAATGACTCTTCGTCATGAAACACTATATGCAATTTTTATTTTAACATCAGTAGAAATAAATCATGATAAATCTATATTAAAAATTGAATCTTTAGATGATTTACCTGAATCGTTTGATTATTGGAATTTTGAATTAGATAAACCAATTATGTTTAAAGATCAAATTTATTCATATGGAATATGTTTAATTAATAAATGGGCAGGATTATCAGATATACTTATTAATTTTCAAGTATCTAAAAAGAATAGTAATGATGTTAGTGAAATTATTTATGATTACAATCCTGATAAATTTCATGAAAATATTCAAAATTTAAGTAATACATTATTTTTCTTTATTAGCAGTACAATACATTGCCCATCAATTAATATTAATGAAATGATTGATATAGTTGATGATTCAACTCAAAAATTATTCCATAAATTACCAACACATAATCCATATTTAGGTTATTACATCAATGAAGCACTTATTGATAAATGTATTGATAATATGAATAAATCAGAAGATTTGTATAAATTATATAAATCAGGATCTAGATTTAATAAATCACAATTAGCAAGAATTTGTATTAATACAGGATATATTGCAGATGCTGAAAATATTGTAAATTATAAACCAATTAATTCAAATTTAATTACTGGTTTTAATCCTTCTGATTTTTTAAATACAAGTTTAGGCACAAGAAAAGGTATTGTTGATAAAGCTAAATCTACACCTAATTCTGGATATATTCAACGAACATTATCAATGGCATTATCACCATTAGAAATTGTTGAAGAAGATTGTGGGACAGATTATCATTTAGAGTTTATAGTATTTAATCAGAAGCATGCAAAAACATTAACTGGCAAATATTATAAAGATCCAAATAATCCAAGTATGGAATGGAGTCTTTTAGATTTTCCTACGGCAAAATCATATATTAATAAAAAAATATGGATTCGATCTCCAATGACATGTCAAACTGAAAATTTTCGCATTTGTAAAAAATGTTTTGGAAATAGAAAATTAAATACACCATACATTGGAATTGTTGCAGGTCAATTAATATCTGAAAGGTTAACACAATTAGTTATGAGATCTTTTCATACATCTGGATCATGTAATTTAGCAATTAATAATGATATTAAAAATTTTATTAAAAATCATTTAATTGATATTGAATTTATTGATGATAAATACATATTAATATTTGATCAATCACCTACAATATCATTTGCTGATATTAATGGATATGATCATATAAAAGATAATAAAGTATTTATTGATACTGTTAATGAAAAAGTAGTTAATATTGATGTAATTTCAACATTAACTCATATTAATGAATTATTAAATACAAAAACAAAAAATATTAGTAAAACACCAACTGAATATTATGAAGAATTTATGTCTAGAATTTTAGAAGTTGGAACTATATTTTCTTCATTCGTTGAATGTGTATTTGCTAATATGTTTTTAACTGGTAAAAATCCGAATATTTTTTGGAGATATGATCAAAATAATAATATCATTTTTAAAGCTGGTAGAAGTAATTTGGCATATATTGTCAATCCAAGATTAAGTTGTTTATTTCAACCAAATTCAACAACTTTACAGTATTTAAATTATAAATCAGATTTTAAAACGTTTTATGAAAAAGTTTGGGATCAAACCCTTTAATTAAATTCTTTTTGATTAACACATTTTTTAAAAAAAGGAGAGAAAAATGATAAACACTTGTGAGAATCAGACTACATTAATTGGTTATATTGTTTTGAAACCCTAGCA
>Ga0190327_1000154_pt1 | contig 11257 bp, 9 predicted proteins | sample 48720401_MG_FD_161667 | JGI IMG/M metagenome (GOLD analysis project Ga0190327, IMG submission 161667) | Hydrothermal vent sediment bacterial communities from Southern Trench, Guaymas Basin, Mexico - 4872-04-0-1_MG | ecosystem: Environmental > Aquatic > Marine > Hydrothermal vents > Sediment ... | reverse complement strand
AAAGCATATCTATCAAGGATTCAAATGCGAAATGACTCTGGGGATTACCAAACCCCCTAAAACAACCTGTAGTTGGTTTATTGGTGTATATTAAATCAGCCGTGGTTTTAATATTTTTGATACGGTAAAGATTATCGTGCCGGGTTACTGCGCTCAGCATAATGCCGATACCATAGTTGTTATAGGCCCCGTTATCACATAAAAACCTGCTTTCTTTTGCTAAAATAATCCCATCATTCGTAGCGCCTATTTTCATGCGGATTTTCATCGGCATGCGAGGATAAGTTGCAATAAACTCCTCTTTACGAGTATTTACCATTTTTACTGGTTTTCCGGCATATTTAGATAATAAAGCTGCAATAGGATGAAGCTTATACTCAAGCTTTCCGCCGAACCCACCCCCAACATTGCACTGGATGACCCTGATTTGCTCAGGCATAATTCCCAATGCGCGGGCATAGGTGCTACGGGACAGACGTGGAGATTGGGTTGATGCCCACATTGTCACCTTCCCTGACAATTCCCATTTAGCCACCACGGAATGAGGCTCAAGATAGCATTGATGAACCATACCGGTGCTAAATTCATCTTCAATAATAATATCTGCTATTGAAAAGGCTCTCTTGACATCTCCCCTTTCAAAATACATGTAATTTGAAATATTTGAAGACAGATGATCGTGCACTTTCGGTGCGCCTTGCCGAATGGCAGTTTCTACATCAAAAACAGCAGGCAATTCTTCATATTCCACTTTTATCAAACGAAGTGCTGCGTCGGCAGTTTCTTCATCCAGAGCTGCTACTGCGGCAACTTCATCGCCTATATAGCGGACTTTATCCTTTGCTAAAAGCCTTTCATCATCATTTGTCTGCCCTGCCACTGTATAAAAAGGAATATCAATCTCAGGGCCCGCTACCACAGCTATGACGCCATCCAATTTCCGTGCCTTAGCAGTGTCTATGGATAAAATTTTACCGTGAGAAATAGGGCTTCTTAACACCTTGCCGCAAAGCGATCCGGGCAAATCAAAATCAGCTCCGTAAACAAGGCTTCCAGTGACTTTTTCGTACCCGTCTTGAATATGTATCCGTTGACCAATATACTGACCCTTCTCTATCTCATTTTTAATAATGTTCCCAGTCTGGAGCCATTTAGCTGATAGCAGAACAGCCTCTACTATTTTTTCATATCCGGTACAACGGCACAAATTCCCCGACAGGGCCTTTCTGATTTCCTTTTTTGTTGGATCAAGATTTCTATCTAAAAGAGCTTTGGTCGTCATGATCATACCTGGTGTACAGAAACCACACTGTACAGCCCCAGCCTCTATGAACGCCTCCTGTATCGGATGCAGTTTTCCTTCTGATGTCGCTAACCCTTCAATCGTTAAAATTTCTTTTTTATCTGCATGAATTGCTTTATAGACACAGGATTTAACTAACCTGCCATTAACCAGAACGCTGCATGAACCGCAATGGCCCGTTTTACAAGCTATTTTGGTACCTAATAAGCATAAGTCATTGCGTAAATAATCAGACAGACTAAGCTCTTCAGCTATTTCAACTTGGTGGGATATACCATTTACTGTTATTTGTATCCTTTTATTCATACGCTTCTTTCCCTTTTTACCGATTCGATCAATCCCAAAGAGAAGGCCTCCCATATTTATTTTTTTATTACGTTTTGAGCAGCTTAAACCTTTACAATTTCAACAGCTCCAGGTTCCGGACAGACTGAATAACATCCGCCGCAGCCCACGCAATTTTCTTCTTTTACCCATGTATTATTTTCACCTTCCTTCATTGCATCCGAGAAACAGGCCTTCAGGCACCGTTTACAATTGGTGCATTTTTCAGCATTGACGACTGCTTTTTCATGGGGCATTTCACTATATTGCAGTGCAGCGTCCGAGGCAATTCCAAGTATCTGGTCAATGGTTTCATAGCCTTTTTCATCCATGAATTTTTCAAGCCCTTTGACCTGTTTGCCAAGCCATTTGTAACCATAACACATGACTGCGGAACACATTTCAACAATGTGCGCACCACTCATGATGAACTGGACAATATCGCGCCAGTCATAGGCTCCATTTGTGCCGGCTATGAAAATATCTTTGCCATAGGCTGCCCGGACTTCGTTAATCCAGCGAAGCGTTAACGGCTTGACCCATGGCCCGCCGATACCTGCCTGACCATAAATCAAAGGCTTGCCGGTTTCGATATCCGGTACAAAACCGATAAACCGATTGGTGAGTGTTACCGCCGCCGCCCCGGCTTTTTTTAATTTGCCTGAAAATTCTACAAGGTCTGTTACCTGGGGAGTGACCTTTATCATGACGGGGATTTCAACAGATTCTGCCACAGCTTGAGTGATCTCACACGCATAATCGAAATCCTGTCCCACATTCATGCCTGTGCGAACTCCGGGCATGAGTTTGGGATGGGGGCAGCCGAAATTGAGTTCAAGAAGGGGCACACCGGCATCTTCCATCTGCTTTCCAAGTTCAACCCACCCTCCAAGCTCTACTGAACCAATACTGCCAATAACAACAGCGTCATGCTCTCCTGCATATCTTACGGTTTCTTTGATTTCTTCTATAAATTCTTCAGGCGGCTCAAGGGCCAGTCCGCTGCGACTGTATAGACTGAATGCCCGTGGAACTTTACCCCTGCAAACTTCATGCTTTTCGTTCAAAAAACGAAATTTTGCACGGGTGGTCAGCTCCCGCATGGCAGCCGAATCAGTCATGGTCTTGGCAATGACTCCACCGGCCCCGGCATCGATACATTTTTTCATATTATTTGCATTCAAGGTGGGTTCTGCTGAAGCTGCGACCAGAGGATTTTTTAATTTTACGCCACAAAAATCTATTTCGAGATTTGCCATTACACTTCTTCTCCTATATTTTATATCCTGTTGTTAAATAACGCTATCGGAATTGAGCCATCTCACTCGATTTTTCAATACCGGAAACTCCTTTCTTGCTGTCCTGACTTCATCCATGTTCAGCTCGGTTTTCAAAATTACTTCCTTGTCACCACCGCCTGCAATAATAGTTCCCCAGGGATCGACAACCATGCTGTGTCCAGCAAAACGGGCTCCCTGGTTCATTTCAACGGAATTGGCTGAAACCAGAAAACACTGATTTTCCAATGCTCTTACCCGGTTAAGCATCTGCCATGCCTCCAGCCTGGGATAAGGCCATGCAGAACAGACAAGCAATATTTCAACGTCCTGGTCTGCCATTCTCCTAAAAAGTTCGGGAAAACGCAGATCATAGCATGTTGCCAGTCCAATTTTGCCCAATGGCGTATCAACAACAGTAACAGATTCCCCAGGTGTTAAAATTTGGGTTTCTAAGGAATTGTAGCCAAAAAGATGGATTTTATGATAGTTGGCAAGTATCTCCCCTTTGGGAGAGACGAGATAGCTCGAATTATAATATTTCCCGTTTTCAATTTCAACAAAACTTCCGGTATGGAGGTATGCGCCGATCTCTGTTGCTGCTTTGATCAGCATGCTCATGGTGGGACCATTTCGATCTTCGGCTTCGGAAACATAACAGTCAAAACTCATAAATCCCACATTCCATATTTCCGGCAGAATGACCAGATCAGCACCTTTACAACGACGTATGTTTTCCAATGCCTTTTCTATTGTTGCGGCCTTATCGCCTTCTATCACGGCCATCTGGATCGAAGCTACTTTCATAATTTTCCCCTTTCAGCTATTCCATTTCCATATATGACATGGGCTGAATCTCGTAGGAGATTTCCAGACGACGATCCAGTTTTTCATCGATCAGTTCGGTTGAAACCGTATCCGCAAAAACAAAATCATCTGTCAGCATACCCAAAGTACCGGAAAAAATAACAAGCCCTTCCAGCGGACCCGGAATTTTTGTTTTTATAAAATCCATCAGTTCCGCAGGATTCATCAATGCTCCAAGCCGGCCCTCCTGGTAAAGCGTCTTTTTCCCGTTTTTAGATACTATGCTTTTCAGCAGAAGGTCATCCCAGTGCTTAACGATCTCATCCAGGTGCCAGACCGTTTTGCTCATCACATTGGGGCAGATCTGTTTTGCCCTGGGTATATCGGTTTCCTCCAGATGGCGATCAGTATGATCGCTTCCAAGGCCGACATACACCTCCTGCTCATTAACCACCAATAGAACATATTCTGCCTCGCCCGATGTTTTTCCACTATACACCTCCACAACCGGCTCCGTTGTCAAGGTGTTGCATATCACCGGATACAAAGTCGGGGTTGATTCCGGACCGGGAATTCCTTTTGCTGCCAGTTCTTCGATGTGTTTTCGAACGTCATCCTGATTTTTGCCTGTATAGCCCGCATTGACCATACGCTGATACTTGAAACAAAGGGAGCGGGATTTCTCTCCGGTCTGCAAATCAAGGTTTATTTCCATTATTTTCTCCTGTTTTGATAAGCACAGACTGGCTATGCAGGGTATTCCGGTTAGCACAGACAGTAAAAAAGTTGTCAATATTTCTCATCATTTTTTATGGTATCTGATTTCAAAAGTAACGCATCCAAAGGGTATTTTGTAAGGCCCGTGGGTCATCCCCGGAGGCCTGCAGGCATAATATCCGGGCAGATATGTCTCTTCTTTTACAATGTCGTAAAGACTTCCCTCTATAATAAGAACCTCTTCCCAGAATTCATGAACCAGTGTTTCCTCAGTCACAAGTCCCGGGGGAAATTTCAGCATACGGGTATAATCACCGGTTTCCGGGTCATGACTCAGAATCTTTTCTTTGATTCCAAAAGTATCCCCTTCAACAGGTCTCCAATCATATTCAATGTCATAGTCTTTGAATTCAATTTCTGGTTTTGCCATTGTTACCCCCTGATTTATTTTTGTTTAATTATACGAACCTTTGCAGCAGCCTTGCTCATCTCCAAGTGTTGCTCCATTAGTACTCTTGCCTCCACAGGCTTGCCCTGCTTGATCGATTCCAGCAGGATTTCATGTTCCTTGATTACCTCTTCCATACGTCCTTCCTGAGCAACGACGCGCAACGCCATCAGTTGCAATATATCCCGGATATTCCGCATGATCGCTTCTATGCGCCGGTTGCCTGTCAGTTTGCTCAAAGCCATATGAAAAATCCGGTCAAACTCCACAAATTCGCTATATTTTTTTTTATCGGCGGCTTCATTCATGGCATTTAAGCTCTCGTTCAGAGAATCAAAATCAAGAGAAGATGCTATTTTACCGAGCTTTTCCACTGTTGCCAGTTCAATGGCTTTTCTAATTTCGAATATTTCTTCAACGTCTTCAGCCGTAAACTTAGTAATCTCTATACCTTTACGCGGCAGAAATGTGATAAGCCCTTGGGATGAAAGCTCCAGAAGAGCCTCTCTTACTGGAGTTCTGGAGATTTTCAGATCATTTGCTATCTGCATTTCATTATAAATTTTATCCGTGCTCATTTCACCGGACAAAATGAAACTGCGTATGGCTTTATAAGCCATTTTTGAAAGAGATTCAGGCTGATTTAAAGGATTGAGTTTGAACATTACATATCCTTGTTAAGTTTTTGTCTAATATATTACATACAAGACATGATATCAGCATGTCAACATTTATTTCATAAAATAAACTGGAATTTAATATATCCTATTGAAATCACATCTAATTTTATTTAAATTTCATTATAAATAATATAATAAAGTCCGAATTAATCCAATGAATAAAAAAATTCTGATGATATTAATATATTACATTTAACTATTATTTAATGGTAATCCTGACAATTGCATTGAAATAAATTGAAAAATTTATTAACTTTAAAGTGTGCGATTTTGATCTTCATAATAAAAATTAGGTACATAATGAAACTCACTCAATTAAAAAAGCCCGAACCCCTGACAAAAATGGCCTATGAAGCCCTTCGAAGCTCTATACTGCTCAACAAAATGACTACAGATATCATTTATAATGAAAAGAATCTTGCCGAAAAACTTGGCATATCCCGGACACCTGTCCGCGAGGCCTTGCTGGAACTTTCTTCCCAGGGCCTGGTTACATTTCTTCCTCGCAAGGGTGTGATTATAAAAAAATTTACTGATCACGATGTCGAAGAAATTTTTGAACTCCGTTGCATATTGGAAACGGGCGCTTTGAAAAAAGCTTGTTCTCAACGAAAATTATTGGATTTGACCGAAATAAAGCAATATGTTGCAGTCCAGCGATGTATTACCACGGGAAACAAAAATGTTTCAAACTTCATGGAAATGGATCGAAATTTCCATATGGCCTTTGCCAGACTGACCGGCAACCAGCGTCTGATTACTATTATGGAAAATATCAGAGATATTACCCATATCATGGGTAGCCACGCCCTTTCCACCGAGGGGCGAATGAAAGAGGTGGTTGAAGAGCATGATAATATTTTGCAAGCGGTACTGAAAGGAAATGTAGATAATGCCTTGGAACATTTAGAGAATCACCTGAATCTGAGCAAAGCGGCCGTTAAATACCTCCACTCATAAAACTCTAATGTCTAAATAATGGAGCAACATCATAAAAAACTATAATTCGGTCTCCTTGTTTGAATACAAGGCTCCGAAAAATTTCTATTTATCTGCTGATATGAACGACAAAAAATACATACAAAAAGATTTCATCCAAACCATTGCCAAAACCATTGAAGACTTTGGAATGCTTGAAAATAAGGATACGGTCCTGGTGGCAGTATCCGGCGGTCCGGATTCTGTTGCCCTGGTATTGTCCCTATTGGCCCTTAAAGAAAAATATACCATAAAAACAGGGATTGCCCACTTGAACCACATGCTTCGAGGAGAGGAATCCTTAAGAGATGAAGCCTTTGTCAAAGAACTGGCCCGCAAGCTGGATCTGCCGTTCTATGAAGAGCAAAAAAATGTAAGGGCTTATGCAGAAAATCATCGATTATCCGTTGAAGAGGCTGGACGGGAAACCAGATATCGGTTTTTTGAATTTATTGCAGAAAAGTATGGATACACAAAAATTGCCACGGGTCACAACAAAGACGATAATGCCGAGCTGGTATTGATGAATTTATTAAGGGGTGCCGGCCCCAAAGGGCTTTCAGGAATCCCGCCCTTACGGGACGGCAGATATATCAGGCCCTTAATCCGAGTGTCTAAAAATAAAATTCTTGATTTTTTAACGTCTAAGAACCAGACCTGCGTACTTGATTCTTCAAATACAGACATGGCCTATTTAAGGAACAGAATCAGACACAAACTGCTTCCTCATCTTCAGTCGGAATACAACCCCGAAATTATTGATGCGCTGGACAGGCTAAGCCATATATTAAGACAGGAAGAAATGTTTTGGGATTCTGAAACTAAAGTACACTTTAACAACTGTCTGATCAAAACCGAACCGTTTTGCCTTACATTTTCAAAACCCTTGATGTCAAACATCCATCCGGCTCTTTTAAACCGGGTATTGAGAAAAGCAATCAAAACAATCAAAAAAGATTTAAAGCGCATTTCCCTTGCCCATATAAATGATATTGTTGACTTTTGTTTTAATACGCCTTCAGGCCTCAGCCTGGACCTGCCTGGTCAAATCAGGGTTTACAAAAACCATGATATGATTATTATTAGAAAAGAAGATAAACCCTTAAGGGACGTCGGGAAAAAAGAGAAACAATTAAGGCAGGCGGCACTCAAAAAACAAGGAACATAAAGCTAAAACTTTTTCTTGTATATTCATATTTCATGTTTATATATTAGATAGTTTTGAATAAGAATAAAGAAAGGAAAAATCTTGAATCAATTTTATAAAAATATTTCCCTGTGGCTGGTAATCGTTCTGATGATGGTCATGCTCTACAACATCTTCAATCAGCAACAGGTTGGGGGGCAAGTGGATGTCGGATATTCAGAATTCCTTGCAATGGTTGAAGACGGACGTATTAAGAGTGTAGTGATCCAGGGGCAGGATCTGTATTTAACCGACGAGCGGGGTACCAGATATAAAAGTTTTGCACCGGATGACGGAGAACTGATCAGTTTCCTGCGTTCCAAAGACGTTGCTATAAAAGCCAAACCCCCGGCTGAAAACTCCTGGTTTATGTCCATCATCGTATCCTGGCTGCCCATGGTTGTCCTCATTGGTGTATGGATCTTTTTTATGCGCCAGATGCAGGGAGGTGCCGGCGGCGGGAAAGCCATGTCCTTCGGGAAAAGCCGGGCAAGACTGTTGGATGACAAAGGAGAAAAAGTTACCTTTGCCAATGTTCAGGGGATTGATGAAGCCAAAGAAGAATTGGCCGAGATAGTTGATTTTTTAAAAAACCCTGAAAAATATACGCGGCTTGGGGGACGTATCCCCAAAGGTGTGTTGCTGTTGGGAAATCCCGGAACCGGGAAGACGCTTCTTTCAAGAGCCGTTGCCGGTGAGGCCGATGTGCCGTTTTTTACCATCAGCGGGTCTGATTTTGTTGAAATGTTTGTGGGTGTCGGTGCTTCAAGAGTAAGAGATCTATTTGCTCAGGGCAAAAAGAATGCACCCTGTATTATCTTTATTGATGAGATTGATGCTGTTGGACGTCAAAGAGGTGCCGGCCTGGGCGGAGGCCATGATGAAAGAGAACAGACCCTGAACCAGCTGCTTGTTGAAATGGACGGATTTGAATCCAATGAAGGGGTTATCCTTATGGCCGCCACCAACCGGGCAGATGTACTTGATCCGGCCCTGCTCCGGCCGGGACGGTTTGACCGTCAGGTCGTGGTGGATATGCCCGATATTAAAGGCCGTGAAGGTATTTTAAGGGTTCATATGAAAAAAACCCCTTTGAGCAATGATGTTGACCCGGCGATTCTGGCAAAGGGAACCCCTGGATTTTCCGGTGCTGATCTTGAAAACCTCGTAAATGAAGCAGCACTTCTGGCTGCTAAGAGTGACCATGAAAAATTGACCATGAAAGATTTTGAAGATTCAAAAGACAAAGTTTACATGGGACTTGAAAGAAAATCCAAGGTTATCAAGGAAGAAGAGAAAAAAACCACTGCTTATCATGAAGGGGGCCATGCGCTTGTAGCAAGATTTCTGCCACACACCGATGCTGTTAATAAAATCACCATTATTCCCAGGGGCAGGGCTGCCGGTGTCACATGGTTTCTTCCCGAAGAAGGGGATTTTAAATATAAAGATCAGCTTGAAAATGAGCTTGCCATTGCCTTTGGCGGCCGTGTAGCTGAAGAGCTCATTTTCAAAAGAATCAGTACGGGTGCATCCAATGACATCAAACAGGCCACCAAGCTTGCCAACAGTATGGTCAGAACATTCGGCATGAGTGATAACCTGACGCTCCTTTCCTATGAAGACCATTCGGACAATATTTTCATTGGCCGGGAAATGACCCAGGCCAAAGCTTACTCAGAAGAAACAGCTCGAAAGATTGATGCTGAGGTTGCTTTGATAGTTGACCGGGCATACCAGGCCGCTAAAGAAATACTTAAAGAAAATATTGAGTTGCTTCACGCATTAACCGCCCTGCTCATTGAAAAAGAGACGGTTCTGGGACCGGAACTCGATGACCTGATTGCATCCATTCGACCTGATTTTGATTTTTTCGGCAAAAAGAACGTATATACACAGCCGAAACAGTCTGCTGAACCTGAAGATCAAAACAAGTCCGAGGGAAACGACAAGGACAACAGTGAAACTGTTGATTCTGAAACGGACGATACAGAGGGCCAGAAGCCTGAGTAAAAGGATATTTTATGCCGCCATTCACACTTGAATTCGACAGATACCGCCTCGAACTGGGACCTGAAACCTGTATTATGGGAATTTTAAATGTAACGCCGGATTCCTTTTCCGATGGCGGCAAATTCAACACCTTTGAAACAGCAGTTGAACAGGGCATACGCCTTGTGGAAAACGGAGCGCATATCCTTGATATTGGCGGAGAATCAACAAAGCCCTTTGCAACAACAGTCTCGGAACAGGAAGAACTTGACCGGGTCATACCGGTCATTGAAAATCTGTCAAAACAAATTAATATTCCTATTTCCATTGATACGGTAAAATCCGTTGTTGCAAAAGAGGCGCTCAATGCTGGTGCAACCATCATCAACGATATCTCTGCATTTGAAAAAGATCCTGCCATGGCCGATCTTGCCGCCCGAATGGATGTGCCTGTGGTGCTGATGCACATGAAGGGAACCCCTGAAACCATGCAGGTAAACCCCGAGTATGATAATTTGATGCGTGACATCACAAATTATCTTAAATCAAGGGCAGCGTATGCCATGAAAAAAGGGATCCAAAAAAATAAAATCATCCTTGATCCTGGCATCGGTTTTGGCAAAACCGTGGGGCATAACCTTGTCCTCATCAATCAGCTTGAAAAGATTACCGCACTTGGCTTCCCTGTCCTCATGGGACCATCACGGAAATCGTTTATTCAGAATATCCTCAACAAAAACTGTAAAGCCCCGGTTAAACCCGATATGACAAAAGTAGAAGATGGCACTTTGGCAGCTGTTGCAGCCTCCATCCTGAAGGGAGCCCACATTGTCAGGGTCCATAATGTTGAAAAAGTCAAATCCTTTACCCTTATCATAGATTCGATCAGGAATGCATAAGCTTAAACTCTATTGTAATCCCTTCCTTCTGTTGTTGATTCTTATTCCTTTTTATTTTTACAGTTGTACCACAGAACCGGTTGAAACGGATCTTCTGCTTCCTGTGGACTTCTCCAATGTACCGGAAAATATGGTTTTAACCTACTTTCATACGGATAAAATTGAAATCAGAATCCAGACTGATCCCAAATTAATGGAATTCATTAACAAGGAAAATATTCGCTATCCTGTGGATCTCTATACTGATCTTGAGTTCGATCCTGCAGGTGCTTCTGATTCCATTGAACCCGGGACATACTTGATTCCTGTGGAAAAAAAACGAATTCCCATGAATCCTGCCATAAAAATCCTGAGTATGAATCCCTCTTATCTAAGCGTTCAACTTGAAAAAAAAGTAAAAAAAGTGTTTAACGTATCTGTCCCCTATACAGGAAGTCCTGCAAAGGGATATATTGCACTGGAAGCTGCCACAGACCCTGCCAATGTTGAATTAACCGGTGCGGAGACATTAATTTATTCAATCAAGGAATTAAAGACAAAACCCATTGATCTCACAAATGCCACCGAGGATTTCAAAAAAAAGATCCCTCTGGATATAGACAACCCCTCTATTGTTTCTTCATCAGATCATATCATTATTGCATCC
>Ga0190327_1000149_pt1 | contig 11348 bp, 8 predicted proteins | sample 48720401_MG_FD_161667 | JGI IMG/M metagenome (GOLD analysis project Ga0190327, IMG submission 161667) | Hydrothermal vent sediment bacterial communities from Southern Trench, Guaymas Basin, Mexico - 4872-04-0-1_MG | ecosystem: Environmental > Aquatic > Marine > Hydrothermal vents > Sediment ... | reverse complement strand
GCACGAGCGGACTTGAACCGCTGACTTCTACCATGTCGAGGTAGCACTCTACCAACTGAGTTACGCGCCTGAATCGTTTGTTTTATTACCAAAAACCCTGGCTTGTGTCAAGAAAAAGTAACACAGATTTCTGCTGCTTATTCTGTTGTGTTCTGATTTTCTTCCACTGGCGTTATCGTACTTTGAGATTCATCAAGCAGGGAGGGCTGCTCTTTTTCAATAAACTTAATAAAAACAATATCATTTATTACATCTGAAATCTCCAATCCGAAAGAATCAAAGGTTTTCAACATGACGGCATCCGCAAATTGAGCCGGTTTCCCTTTATAAAAAACTTGCATAACCGTATAGTTTGTTCCCATTTCTTTGGGCTGCATGTTCTCAACCCCGGGCATTTGTTTAAATCTTTGCTTTAATGCGATAAATCTGGGCAGAAAATTCTCTCCTTCTATGATGACATCAAAGACATGCTCTGTTCTCAAATTCTGCTCCCAGTACGCATCAATTTTTTTACTCAAATCCTGAGCTGAAAGGCTGGCGGCCTTAACAATTGCATTTATATTTCCCTGCTTGTCCACATCACTTTTAGCCACAGCCTGAACCTGTGATATAACAACCTTTTCTCCTGTTTCAAGATTGTATCCTTCCAGGTTGATTTTCGCATTAAAGGTTTTTTCTTCACCCATACGGTTGATGGCTTCTGACGAGCTTGCTTTCCCAAACACAATCATGTCAGCTTTCATTTCCCTGCCAAGATCCCTGGCAGCAGCAATATCATAGATAGAATCAAACGTAACATTATAAAAAGACGGGTCAGGGCGGTCCACGTCATTTCCTGTAATAATAAAACGATCCTGAAGCATTTTATTGATGATAACTTCCTCTGCGAAAGATCGGTAAGGGATTGAATTATTCCCCCACCAGTATTTGGGCAGAAGATCTGACGGGATCTTTTCTGCGATAAAAAACAGAATCACGGGTTTATCATGGTTGATATTGAGTATCCTGGCATCGGTCAGTATCTTTTCAAGCAGCTTGATATCCACCTTGGATTCCACGCCCACAAGATAATGGCCGTTATTTTCAATTCCGCCAAGAACACGATACGTAATAATATAGTCCGATGTATGGGAGAGTACCTGATTGTAAAAAAAATTAAGGTTAGAAGCAAAAACCTGTCTTGAAACAAGCTCGGCAAAGGCATTCTGAACCGCAATCTCCAGTGCGTCTGATACTGATTTCTGCTTGGCCTGCTGGATATTATGATTAATAATCCTTCTTTTGCCTGTGGTCACACCGGTTAATATGTCAGACCCTGTGGCTGCAAATGATTGCCCGGATATGAAGATGATACCGATGAATAAAACAATGAATCCGATAGCCGGCGTTTTTTTAACCATCCTTCTTACACCTTTCTTTCAATAGAATAATCTGCAATCAAACACAAAAGCTGTTTAGACTGGCAATCTCCAAAACCATCCAGGCATACCTTTGCTCTTTTTACATGATCCCGGGCTCTTTTTCGAGTATATTCAATTCCCTTATATGTATATAATTTTTCTTTTAATTTTTCAAACTGGTCCGGATCAAACTCTGTTTCGGATATGACATCCTGCATCCACGTCTTATCCTCTGACGATGCGTTGACAAGACTGTGGATCAGCGGCAGGGTCAATTTTCCTTCCCGAATATCCGCCCCGGGGTTTTTCCCTAATTCTTCAGCGCTTGCTATATAATCCAGAAGATCGTCCGCCATTTGAAATGCCATTCCTAAATGAAATCCGTATTGCTTCAGTGCCGCTTCTTTTTCTTTTTGCGCCTTTGCAAGAATGGCCCCGCTCTGGCAGGCCCCCTGAATCAAGACAGCTGTTTTTCTTTCAATGACTTCAAGGTATTCTTCTTCGGAAAGATCCAACTTTCCTTTTTTTGCCAACTGGTCTATTTCTCCCTGGGACATGTCCCGGGTAATTTTTGCAATGACGGAGATGATATCCGGTTCTCTTGTTTTTGCTGCAATATCAAGCGCCAGGGCCAGAAGAAAATCACCTGTCAGCACGACTTTGGAAGCAGACCATTTTGTGTGGGCAACTTTTTTACCCCGCCGGATATCTGCCTCATCCACGACATCATCGTGTAAAAGAGTGGCGGCATGAAGATATTCAAAAATAGTGGAAAATTTTATTTCAAATCCTTTATTGTAACCGCAAAGCCTGGCACTGTGAATCATTAAAAGCGGTCTCAGACGCTTCCCGCCGCTGAAAAGAAGGTGAGATGCAATCTGCCTGACCAATTCCACATTGGGATTCAAATGGTGGTCCAGTGCAATTTCAACCTTTTTAAGATCAGGGGCCACCTTTTCAAGAATTCTTTGTTTTAACCCTTTTGTCATGCAATCTCTCCGGCAATATCATATTCAAAGCCCTGGGTAATTCTTACATTAACAAAGGTACCTATTTCAAGTCCATTGGCATAAATAAATGTTACCCCATCCACCTCCGGAGCCTGGAACATGGTTCTGCCAAGGAACACACCGGGTTCCGGATTTTCTTCAACAAGGACTTCAAAGGTTTTACCCAATAATTTTTCATTCACTTTTTTTGAAATTTTGGCTTGGGCTGCCATGATCATATCATGCCTTTGTTCTGCAATCTCATAAGGAACATGATCTTTTAGAAGATGGGATTTAAGATCATCGGAATCTGAATAAATAAACACGCCCAAATGATCAAACCCGATATCCTCAATAAACTTCATCGCTATGTTGAAATCCTCTTCAGACTCACCCGGAAACCCCACAATAATAGTGGTTCTTAACGCAGCTTCGGGATCAATCTTCCGAATGGTTTTAAACAGCGCATAAAGATCTTCATGGGTATAAGGCCGTCCCATTTTTTTGAGTATATTTGATGAGGCGTGCTGGATGGGAACATCATAGTATGAACAGATATTTTTATAATTTTTTACAGTCTGTATGATCGGTTCTGTCAATGAGTTGGGATGGGTGTATAAAAACCGTATCCAGGCATGGTCTTTTGCCAGGGTGTCTGCCAAAGAAATGAGAACGTGTTCAAACCCTGTTTGACCTTTAAAATCCCGACCATAATCAGTGGTATTTTCAGCTGTCAGGATAATCTCATTAACACCCCGGGAGACAAGATCTTTGGCTTCTCTAGAGATATCATCCTTGGGTCTCGATCGCTGAATACCGCGAAGTTTAGGAATAATACAATAGGTACACTTTCGGTTACATCCTTCCGACACCTTGATATAGCTATAAAAATCTGTGATCAACTCTCTTTGCACGGAAAGGTCCTGGAACGGTCTTTTGTTGGGGTCAGGAAAAAGGATTAAGGGTTGAGTGTCGCTGTTCTCGACGGCTTCCACAATCTGCTCGCATGCGGCAGTACCTAAAAACGCATCCACTTCCGGCAGGGTGACAACAAGATTCTCATCATCCTTATACCGCTGGGCAAGACAGCCGGTGGCGATAAGTTTTTCACAAACGCCCGTTTCCTTAAATTTTGCCAGTTCCAGAATAACATCAACAGCCTCATCCGAAGCTGTTGATATAAATCCACAGGTATTGACAATAATCACCTGGGCCAGAGAAGGATCACGCGTTATCGTGTGACCTGCCTCTACAAGTTTTCCCAGCATAATTTCGCTGTCAACCTGGTTCCTTGAGCATCCAAGGGTCTCAAGGAAAATGATCATATGGAATTGGCCATAAGGTCTCCTAGCTGCTTGGAAAATCTTGCAGGATTATCCAGTTTACCGCCTTCACTGATGACGGCAATATCAAAGAGAAGATCACTATAATCTTTTAAAACCGGGTTGGTGGTGTCGGTCTCAAATATTTCTTTCATCTTTCCCATGACAGGATGGTTCAAATTGACTTCCATCACCCGTTTCTGGTCCGGTGTTTTCTGACCCGAAGCTTTCATGATTTTTTCCATGTAAGCACTCATACCATAGTCATCGCCGGACAAACAGGAGACAGAATCCTTCAGCCGGTTGGAGACCACCACATCCTTGACCTTTTTTTCAAGCTTTCCTTTAAGAAATGACAAAAGAGCTGAATATTCATTTTTCTTTTCATCATCCACTTTTTCAAGATCAAGATCCCCTTTCTCCGCACTCTTGAGTTTTTTCTCCTTGTACTCGGGCAGGGACTGGGTGACCCATTCATCAATGGGATCTATCATTAAAATGACTTCATAATCCTTTGCTTTCAAAGACTCAAGCAAAGGAGAATTCATTAAGGATGTCAGACTTTCACCCGTCAAATAATAAATCTCTTTCTGGTCTTCTTTCATGTTTTCAATATAGTCGTCCAGAGAGACATATTTGCCGTCTGACTTGGTGGTCTTATATCTTAAAAGGGAGGCCAGTTTTTCCTTATTTTCAAAATCCGTTGGGATGCCGGCTTTCAGGGCCTGACCAAACTCATTAAAGAATTCTTCATACTTTTCTTTTTCCATGCCTTCCAGAACGCTAAAAATCTGTTTAACCAGATTTTTCTTAATATTTCTGACCAGGCGGTCTTCCTGGAGAATCTCACGGCTCACATTCAGATTTAAATCAGGGGCATCCACAACGCCCTGAACAAATCCAAAATATTCCGGCAAAAGTTCCTTGCAGTCATCCATGATAAAAACGCGCTTGCAATACAGCTGCATCCCATGCTTTCTTTCCGGTCTAAACAGATCCATAGGCGCTTTGGACGGCAAATACATCAATACATCGTATTCAGTTACCCCCTCAAACTTTTTATGAATAGTTTCCAACGGCTTGTCCCAGTTATGACTGATATGTTTGTAAAACTCTTCATGCTCTTCATCGGTCACATCCTCTTTTCCTTTTGACCAGATGGCTTTCCTGGAATTCAAGGTTTCATCTTTTCTGATTTTTCTAAAGGTATCTCCAATGGGTTTACCTTCTGAATCTTTAATGATCTCATTTTCAGGGATGGGGTCACTTTTTTCAACATTCATGATCACAGGATATGTCACAAAATCAGAATGTTTTTTTACAATATGCTGAATCGTGTATTCTTCTGTGAAATCCTGATCACCCTCTTCAGGATCTTTTAAATAAAGCGTGATCGTCGTACCGCGTGTTTCTTTCTCAATCTCCTGGACCGTATAAGATCCCTTGCCGTCTGATTCCCATCTGACACCTGATTCCTCACCGGGTGCCTTTGTGTCGAGCCTGATCTTATCGGCAACAATAAATGCCGAATAGAACCCAACACCAAACTGGCCGATCAGTTCAGGCGATAACGTGTTTTCCTTTTTGGAATTTTCCAGCGCTTTCATAAATGCAGCCGTTCCTGACTGGGCAATGGTTCCGATATTGTCATTGACCTCATCAAAGGTCATGCCAATACCATTATCGGAAATCTGAAACGTTTTATTTTCAGAATCAAGGGTAAGACGGATATGAAAATCATTATCATCGGCAAACAGATCCGGATCTGTCTGTTCTTTGAATCTTGCCTTGTCAATGGCATCAGACGCATTTGAAATCAGCTCCCGTACAAATATTTCCCTGTTGGAATACAGAGAATTAATAATCAGGTGAAGAAGCTGTTGCACTTCGGTTTTGAACTTACGTGTTTTTTTGGTTCCCATGGTTACTCCTGTTTTTTGTTTTTTTAATTATTAACATAAATTATTTTTTAATAATTGTAGCAAAAACCAAAATGTCAAGGGATGTCAGGGGAATTTCAACGTCAGTAAATGGGTTTGTAAGGTCCTCATGATTTAAATCTTTTTAACAATCGACCATCAATAAAGACCAGCCCCATAAAAATCAATGCCATGCCGGCAAAGACATTCCATCCAGGCGTTTCTCCCAGCACCATCATTCCTAAAAATATAGCACTCACGGGAATTAAAAAGGTGACCAGCAAAATATTGGTTGCCCCTGCCTTGGACAGCACATAAAAATAAATAATATATGCCAACGCCGTTGAAACGGCGGAAAGCCCGAAAAGAGCCGCCCATGTTACAGGCGTGGGATCAAGAGCCAAAGGCTGCTCCATCATAAATGCCAGAGGAATCATAATGATGGTGGAGCCTGTCAGCATTCCTGCTGACACGACCACAGGGTCAAACGCCTTGAATCTGCGACCAAAAATAGCAGCCATCGCATAGAGGAAAGACGCCCCCAGCACAGCAGCCTGGCCCGCAATCTTCATTCCAACACCGCTTAAGGCGTCTATGCCAATCAGGATCGCCACCCCCATCCATCCAAACAAAACGCCTGTCAGTCTATTCTTTGTCAACGATTCGTCTTTTGTTAAAAAATGGGCAAGCATTACACTGAAAACAGGGGTGGTCGCATTTAAAATAGCGGCCAGGCTTGAATCAATATGTTGTTGCCCCCATGTAATAAGACTGAAGGGGATCACATTGTTCAGCATACCAATGACCAGGAATGCTCCCCAGATGCCAATTTTTTTTGGCATTTCCCGTCCCGTAAAACGAACGAATCCCAACAAAAGAAAGGTGGCAAACCCCACCCGGCATAGCACAAGAGTCAAAGGGGTCATCCTTTCCACAGCAATCTCTACAAAGAAAAAAGAGGCCCCCCATATAATTGAAAGAATACCGATGAGAAACCACAGTCTGGCTCCCATAACCTGATTCATGTTTTGCATTTCCTGATTTTCCTTATGGATATATGTCTGTTTTTAAGACTGAATAAGCAGGCTCTTCATAGGGATGGGCGTTTATTAAAGCGGCAACCGCAGTTTTAATAAGTTCATCTTTTACAATCATTTCAACCCTGTATTCTTCCACCTCTTCCAGTTCATTTAATTTGCCAATAAAAGGGTTGCTGCTGGTTAACGGCCTGAACTGCCCTTTTCCCTTTATTTGCCAGCAGCAGTTATCATACTTTTTATATTTCCCTGCCCCGACATTAAAAAGTGCTTCTTTTACGACTTCAAGATAAGTGACGGGTACATAAAAAATCAATTGATACATTATAGACTCCTGGTTGAATCCACCGTATAAATCACAAGGGCTGTCCATATAAATATAAATGCAATCAGGTGATGCACGGATAATGCTTCACCATAAACAAATACAGCGAGAACAAACATTATGCTTGGACCAATATACTGCAAAAAACCCACAGTGGCCAGTCGCAGTCTGTTGACACCAATATTGAACAATAAAAGGGGAAAGGCCGTAACAAGTGCCGTACAGATTAAAAAAATATCCGTGATCTTATCTGTATGAAGAAACGCCGCCGTATTGGTTTTTTCCAACCATACAAGATAGACAATCCCTGGAATTGTTAATAAAAGGGTTTCAACGGCAAGGCCCACTGCAGAATTCAATTTCAATTTTTTTCTTATCAAACCATATAATCCAAAGGTAACGGCAAGGATAATGGCTATATAGGGGAAAGCTCCATATTGCCAGGTAAGGTATAAAACCCCGAAGGCTGCAATGATGACGGCTATTATCTGAAATCTTCTTAATCGTTCTTGTAAAAAGACAATGCCGAATACTACATTCACAAGGGGATTAATATAATACCCCAGGCTGGCTTGAAGTATCATATCATTGTTTACGGCCCATATAAAAAGAAGCCAGTTGGATGCCACCAGCAAGGTGGTAACAAAGAGCCATTTAATGGTTCTAAAGGATTGAAAAGTCTTAATAAATATTTTCCATTGCCCCTGAAAATAAATAACAGGCAAAAGGAAAACAAAGGACCAGACAATTCTATGGGTTATTGTTTCAAGGGCAGGCACATGGGAAAGTACTTTCCAGTATATGGGAACAAGTCCCCATATAAGAAAAGCCGATCCACCCGCTAAAAGCCCTGATATGGATTCATTTTTTCTGTCTTTACTCAAGATTCAACCTCTATTTTTCACTATTGTGGGGATCCTATATTAAATTTATAATTTTTGAAACCCGAATTTTATGCACGATTACAAATCATATTCATCCATATTCCCCTGACAACTTAAAAATTTTTCAGATTAACTATATTTAAATCATAAACATTTGAAATAATATAATTTTTATTGCTTTTTGATATAATAAATGCCATAAATTCCTCAACTATAATGATGAAGAATTTTATGAATAAAGAACAAAATATTATTATTTATAATACGTCGGATGGCAAAACTTCTGTAAAGAACTGCTGACCCATAAAGGCAGTGTCTCAAAAGCTCAAATGGAAAAACAAGTAAGCTATATTTATGAAAAATTCAATGCCAGAAAAAAAATAATAGATGCTCAATCAGCTGATAAACAGGATTTTGAAGAATTAAAGCAATTGGAAGAAAAATTAAAAAAAGGAATTAAAGATGAGCCATAATTTTAAAAAGAACTTCTAATATTGATGATGATATAATTATTGCAGTTGAAAATATGAAATCAAATCAACACGAGTCCCATTAAGTGAATAAAGCATTGATCCTCTTTATTGACACAAGATTATTTATTGTAAAAATGAATCGCTTATTGTAAAAACAAACGGTAAAAGAGACTGCGGTAACGTATGAATTTTAAGGACTATAACGATATGCATTACGAAGGTATGATCATAAGGCCGCCCAGTGAGGCCGACAGTATTTTATTACAAATCACGTTAGGCTGTTCCCATAATAAATGTACATTCTGTGGAACCTTTAGGGAAAAAAGCTTTAATATAAAAAAAGATGATGTCATCTTTGAAGATATCGAATTTGCCAGAAAACATTGTAGACGGCAAAACCGGGTGTTTCTCTGTGATGGAGATGCCATGATCATTCCCCAGAAAAGACTGGTCAAAATCCTGAAGCAGATAAAGGACCGGCTGCCCTGGGTGGAAAGAGTGGGAATTTATGCCAATACCAAAAGCATTGGCATGAAAACTGACGAACAGCTTAAAGAATTGCATAACCTGGGCATCAAAATCGCCTATATGGGTCTTGAATCAGGCGATGATCAGATTTTAAAAGACATCAGAAAAGGCGCAGATTCCGCAAAAATGATCAAAATGGGAAAACGGCTTAAAGCATCCGGCATAAAGTTGTCTGTCACTGTTCTTCTCGGTCTTGGAGGACGGGAAAGATCAAAAATCCATGCCAGGGAAACCGGAAGGGTTTTATCTGCCATTGACCCGAATTTTGTGGGGGCGTTAACCCTGATGCTGGTACCGGGCACCGAACTCAATGATCAGTATGAGAGGGGTGAATTTAAACTCATCTCCCCGGAAAAAATGCTCGAAGAGTTAGGGTTGATGATCGCATCCACCCATCTTTCCAACGGACTTTTCCATGCAAACCATGCCTCCAACTATCTTCCCATCCGGGCAAAACTACCTGAAGACAAAGAAAAAACACTTGAACTGATATCACAGGCGCTCAAAGGAAAGGTGGAACTTAAACCGGAATTCATGAGAGCCTTGTAACATACAACTAAATGACACAGGAGAAATAAACAATGGTAAACGCTGTAACTAACCTTGACCAACTAACTGTCAGCACCATCAGAACCCTTTGTATGGATGCGGTTCAAAAAGCAAATTCCGGGCATCCGGGTGCCCCTATGGGCTTAGCGCCTGCAGCATATGTCTTGTTCAAACGCTTTTTAAAACACAACCCCAAAAACCCGGCATGGATTGACAGGGATCGCTTTGTTATGTCCGGAGGCCATGTGTCTTCTCTGCTTTACAGCCTTCTTTACCTGATGGGTTATGGGCTTGACCTTGATGATCTGAAAAACTTCAGACAATGGGGTTCCAGAACCCCGGGACATCCGGAACGTGGCGATACCCCGGGTGTGGAAACCACCACAGGTCCCCTGGGCCAGGGAATTGCCAATGCGGTGGGCATGGCCATTGCCGAACGTCATCTGGCTGCCAGATTCAACATGGAAGAAAAGCAACTCATCAATCATCACACCTATGTGATGTGCGGGGACGGAGATCTGATGGAAGGGGTTGCCCTTGAATCGATTTCCCTTGCAGGACATCTGGGCCTTGGAAAACTCATCTGCCTTTATGATGACAATTCCATTACCATTGAAGGAACAACAGACATTGCATTTACAGAAAATGTAAAAGCAAAATTTGAAAGCCAGGACTGGCATGTGGTCACGGTTCAAGACGGCAATAATCTGGAAGAGATACAAAAAGCCATCCAGGCAGGTAAAGACGCGGTTGCAAGACCAACGCTTGTACAGATAAAAACGCATATTGCCTATGGAAGTCCCGGCAAACAAGATTCTTCTGCTGCTCATGGGTCACCCCTTGGTGTGGACGAGATTAAGCTGGTTAAGCAATTTTATGGTGTCCCGGATGATAAGAGTTTTTATGTACCCGAAGAAGTCCTGGAGAACTGCAGAAAAGCCCTGATATATGGAGAAGGATTTGAGAAAAACTGGCAGGATATTTTTGACATCTACAAAACTGAATATCCAAAACAGGCTGACAAGTTTGTGGATGCCATCAGCGGATTTTTAACGGAAGGCTGGGATGCAGATATCCCTGAATTCAGCCCTGAAGACGGACCTGTTGCCACCCGGGCTGCCTCAGGTCAGGTGTTGAATGCCATTGCTGACAATCTACCCACATTAATGGGCGGATCTGCCGACCTTGCGCCGTCAAACAAAACGTATCTTAACCATTCAACCGATTTTCAAAAAAATGCCTGGGAAGGACGAAATATTCGATTTGGCGTTCGTGAACACGCCATGGGTGCCATCATGTCCGGCATGTATCTTCATTCCGGCATCCGACCCTATGGCGGAACTTTCATGGTTTTTGCCGATTATATGCGCCCGGCCATCCGGATGGCATCCTTAATGAAACTGCCGCTGATTTATGTGTTTACCCATGACAGCATTGCCGTAGGCGAAGATGGCCCCACCCATCAACCGGTTGAACACCTGGCATCTTTGCGGACGATTCCGGGCCTTACCGTTATACGACCGGCCGATACCAACGAAACAGCTTTTGCATGGAAGCTGGCTTTAAAAGCAGTTGACTCGCCCACCGCCTTAATATTAAGCCGCCAAAAACTGCCCACCCTGGATGTTTCCCAGCGGGATGGTGAATTTAATTATGGCGCATATACCGTCAAAAAAATAATAAATCCGGACATGATCCTCATTGCCACTGGCTCTGAAGTCCATATCTGTATTGAAGCAGCCGAAACCCTTGAAAAAAATCACAACATCAAAACTGCCGTGGTATCCATGCCGTCCTGGGAACTCTTTGAAAAAGCCCCGGCATTCTACAGGGAAAGAATTCTGCCATCCAGTGTGACAAAAAGAATGGCTGTTGAAGCAGGAATTTCAATGGGATGGGAAAAATACACAGGCCAGGAAGGT
>Ga0190327_1000147_pt1 | contig 11431 bp, 13 predicted proteins | sample 48720401_MG_FD_161667 | JGI IMG/M metagenome (GOLD analysis project Ga0190327, IMG submission 161667) | Hydrothermal vent sediment bacterial communities from Southern Trench, Guaymas Basin, Mexico - 4872-04-0-1_MG | ecosystem: Environmental > Aquatic > Marine > Hydrothermal vents > Sediment ... | reverse complement strand
TTTTTGTCCGCCGTTAACGGGGTCACCCATTAAAAGGTCCTTGTCAAGAGAATAAACTCATCCATTACAAAAAATGTTATTTTTTTGTCAAGTTGTACTGTCCACGTGCTCCAATTGTACTCTTTGCCCGTTGATCACCGTTTTTTCCTGCATCCATTATTTCATATAAATTGTGTCGGTATAAATTACCGCACCAGTCACCCATCAGGTTCAAGGTCAATAGAAAAAATGTCTCAGCAGAGGGTTGCGGAGTGTAGAGACCACAAAAAATCTCGTAACGTAGCAACCCGGCCCAGTTTCCAGACCCCTGTCCGCTTATGCGGACCCAGAAAATCTTTGGTGCCATGCCGTGTCCAATACTTGTAATGATTTCATTACAGACTTGGTGGTTTTTAGCCAATCCCTGCTGGTTCACGTCATGGGCAGTAAAAAAAAGAAATCAAGGGCGGAACGGCTGCCAATCAGACTTGGTGGTTTAACCAACCCCCACACTGGTTCACCGTCCCGGCCAAGCCTCATGCAAAAAGTTTGTTATTATCAAATGCTACATTGTCCCTCATGATGTAGTAAGATGCCCGTGCTAATTTATGTGCCAGCGCCGTATGGGCCACCATACGATTTGTCCGGGCTGCCTTTCGGTTGTAAAATGCCCTTGCCATGTCGTTATACCGTCTGGCAAACTCTGCTGCCTCTGAAAATGCCCATGCCAGATATTTGTTACCGTTTTTTTTGTTTCCCTTGCCTTTGTTTTTGTTGTTGCTTGTCCAGGATGTTGGGACTTTACGGCAATACGAAGTAAAATTGCCAACTTTGGCAAACCGATCAATAGAACCTGTTTCCAGGGTAATGGTCAATGCCAGGATCAACCCGACTCCCGGGATAGTTTGCAGCCATGTGAATGCTGGTTTTATTTTAACCTTGTTTTTCACAGATCGTTCTACCCTGGTTATTTGCTGACTTAAATAGTCAATAGCGTCTTTGCTCACTGCACCACTTAATGCCAGATCCTCTTCACCGGCCAGTAAAGGGGTGACATTATCCTGGAAAACCTGTTTGATTTTGTCGGCTGCTAATCTAACACCACAGTTTCTACTTATAATTCCCTGCAGGCTGTTTATAACCGATGTTCTCAACTTCACCAAATGACCTCTCTTTCTCAATAAATCTCGAACCGGTCGATCCTCTTTTGGATAAATATACCCTTTCGGCAGGATGTTTAACCGCAGAAGATGTGCCAGCCAAAAAGAATCATAGGCATCATTGCTGTATTTAAGCCCTTTGTATTTTTGAATACCGGCCGGATTAGCCAAATGTACTTTGTATCCTGCATCCATCAGACAATCCGCCAGCCAATACCAATTAAAGGTTGATTCAACAACAACTCCGGCAATTTCTTTCTTGAAAGGTTCAAGCTCTGTAAGAATTTCTTCTCCCTTGTTTGGCAATCGTTTTTTGTAAACCCGTCGATCACTGTCATCTATGATCCCTATATAATTATTGTTTGAATGAAGATCAATTCCAGTGTATAGTTTTGTCATAAGGCACCTCCTTTTGTTTTTTTTTGCCTAAATACAGTATAGAACTCATTTCCGATTCTATACAGAGTTTATTTCAAACTCTTTAGGAGGTTGCCTTTTATATGATTATCAGGCTTTCCTTATTGTCGTTATTTGAAAAATAACGACAATAAGGAAAGCCTGACCCCGTAAAATAAATAAAGGAAGATAAAAAAATGTGTGAATCCAATGTATACTTAAGAAAAGACAATGACGAAAAACTAATCATGGAAAACGTGGCTGCTATCACCCCGGTTGCAGAAAATACATTTCTTTTAAAAGGCCTCCTGGGAGAAAATATGGAGGTCAAAGCCATTATTGAAGATATTAATCTTATGGGGCATAAAATTATCCTGAAATCTCTGTAATGAGCAAATTTTTCGATTATCTTGACTCCATTTCCCAAGTCAACGGTCTGACCAACGGCATGGGAAATGGTCAAAAAATCCAATGGTTGTTCCATTGCGGGATGCTCTTTTTAAGTAAGGATAAATGGTGGGGAGATTTTAAATTCCGGCATTCTGCCCATGAAGGAATAGACATTACCTATTACAGAATACGTCCGGATAAATTGCATAACTTTGACAATTCCATTAGAGTCCCGGCCATGGAAAACGGGATTATTTTAAATATTTGTAATGATTTTCTGGGACAGACCCTTGTAGTTGAACATGAAAATTCGTTACTTTTCAATCGGCGACTTCTGTTTACATATGCCCATATCATCCCTGAAAAAAATTTAAAAATCGGCCAGGTTGTCAAAAAAGGGCAGGTTATTGCAACGGTGTGCGATACGTATAAAAACCCACAATTGCCGCCCCACCTTCACTTTTCCTGTTTTGAAGTCTTAAAAAAAATTCCACCTGAACATCTGGATTGGAACCTATTTTTTTCAGACAACCTTGACGTCAATCTGCTTCATCCGATTTTCCTCTAACGTATGATATTTACTGAATGCTGCCTTTAAATTCAGTATTTAAGCCTGTTTATTATTAAAAGAAGAATTGAAAAAAAAGAAAATTTGATCTATGATTATCAAAACTTGACCGTTTACAATATAAAATTTGGATATGGAGTGGATGAATGAAAAAAATTAAATATCTTTTGTGGCTGATTATTTTAGGGTTGTTTGGAATTTTAATTTACCAGAATTTAGATTATTTCATGACAACCGTTGCATTAAAATTTGATCTTAAAATCGCTTCCTGGAACTGGACGATACCGGAACTTCAAAATATTGCCTACTTTGGAATTTTCTTTCTTTTGGGCCTTATTCTGGCTGGCATCAAAGGATTTATGGTAAAACTCAGGTTAAAAAAAGAAATCAAAACAAAAGATGCGGCTATCGCCTCTTTTAAAAAACAGGTCGATACCTTAAAGACAGAGCTGGAAGTGTTTCAGCATGATCCGTATATTAAAAAAGCGCGGGAAAAAAAGACAATTAGCGAACTTCCCATACCGGAGCAGCCTGAAAACGACAATGAAAAAGGTGATAAATCAGATACTGCTGTTTGATTCTGCTTAAACAAAGATAGCGTATGACCAAAAAGAAAAAAACTCCCATGATGGCGCAATACCTGACCATCAAAGAATCATATAAAGATGCGATTTTATTTTACCGGATGGGAGATTTTTATGAAATGTTCCTTGAGGATGCAAAAAAAGCCGCCGCTATCCTGGAAATCGCCTTAACCTCCAGAAATAAAAATGACGACACCCCGGTCCCCATGTGCGGGATACCCTTCCGGGCGGCTGACACCTATATTGCCAAACTCATTGGAAACGGATGCAAGGTTGCCGTGTGTGAACAAATGGAAAATGCTGCGGCAACCAGGGGGCTGGTGAAACGGCAGGTGGTTCGGGTCATCACCCCGGGCATGATTTTAAATGAAGACTTATTGGATAAGACATCCAATAACTTCCTTTTAGCCCTGTCAAAGACACAAGATGTTGCAGGGATCGCCTATCTTGATATATCAACCGGAACCTTTAAAACCACCCAGGTTGAAAGCCGGCAGTCAAAAATACCCTTAGAACTGATTGACGAGGCGTTAAAGGTTGATCCCAAAGAGATTATTTTGCCGACAAGTTTTAAAACAGACCCCGTCTACAAGCCTATCCTTCAGGCGTTTGAAGGAAGACAAATTACCTATCTTGAGAAGGGTGCGTTTGATGTTGAAGAAGCAAGAGAAAGGCTTTTAAACAAATTTAAAACCCGAAGTCTTGAAGGATTCGGTGCAGAAACTCTTTTGGCATCCATTTCTGCTGCAGGTGCCATCCTCTTTTATGTCCAGGACACCCAGATGCAGGATACAACGCATCTTTTTCAAATCACACCCTATGATATGAAAAATTTTCTGGTAATTGATAATCGATCCTGCAAAAATCTTGAAATCCTTACCAATATACAAACATTGGATAAAAAAGGAACCCTGATCCATGTACTGGATCGGACGGTTACGGCCATGGGGTCAAGATTGATCAAAACCTGGCTCCGGTATCCACTGATTAATAAAAACAACATCCGGCAGCGACTAAATTGCATTGAAGAAATCACAAAAGCGTCCCATATTCATCAATTGATTATCACCCACTTAAAATCGGTTTATGACCTTGAACGTCTTGGCAGCAAAATTTCCATGGGCCAGGGGAATGCCAGAGATCTGATAGCCCTTAAAAACTCTTTAAAAAAACTTCCCCTTCTGTTTAAGGAACTCTCCCTGTTTAAAAGCCCTTTACTTAACGGGACCACTCTTGAAAACAAAGAAGCGCTTTTAAAAGAACTTGATGCTCTGGCCCATTTAATCGAAACCGCCATCAGAGAAGATGCAGGACATTCGCTCAATGACGGTAATTTGATCAATGATGGATATAATCCTGAACTGGATGAACTGCTGTTAATTTCACGGGATGGCAAATCATGGATTGCAAAAACCGAGGCTACGGAAAAAGAAAAAACAAAACTATCTTCTCTCAAGATTAAATATAATAAAGTGTTTGGTTATTTTATCGAGGTATCCAGAGCTCAGTCAAATTCGGTTCCTGATCATTATATCAGAAAGCAGACCCTTGTGAATGCCGAAAGATTCATTACCGATGAAATGAAACAGGTTGAATCCACCATACTGACTGCGCAGGATAAGCGAAATGCCCTGGAATACAATATTTTCTGCACCATCAGGGATAAAGTTGTTTCAAAAGCAGCCCTTGTTCTTACAATGGCGGATTTCATTGCCATAGTGGATGTGCTCCAGGGGCTTGCCCTGGCAGCATCGGAGAATGGATATACCAAACCTGTCATCAATGACTTGAACACCATTTCCATTGAAGATGGGCGGCATCCTGTGGTGGAAAAACTGATCAAAGGGGAGCGGTATGTTCCCAATTCCATTGAAATGGATGATGTTGAGAACCAGATCCTGTTGATCACCGGTCCCAATATGGCTGGAAAATCCACAGTACTGCGCCAGGTCGCCCTGACGGTCTTAATGGCCCAGATGGGATCATTCGTTCCTGCTAAAAAAGCATCTCTTGGCATTGTGGACAGAATCTTCACACGGGTGGGCGCTCTTGACAACCTCTCCTCAGGTCAAAGTACATTCATGGTTGAAATGGAAGAGACCGCCAATATCGTTAATAATGCCACACACAAAAGTCTTATTATTCTTGATGAAATCGGAAGAGGAACCAGTACATACGATGGAATGAGCATTGCATGGGCCGTTGCCGAATACCTTCATGATTTAAATAATAAAGGCGTTAAGACCCTTTTTGCCACTCATTACCATGAATTGATAAAACTGGAAGATATAAAACCCAGAATTAAAAATTTTAATATAGCCGTCAAAGAATTCAATGATAATATTGTGTTTTTGCGACGGCTGATTAAAGGCGGAACCAATAAAAGTTATGGCATCCAGGTGGCCAGACTTGCCGGCATGCCTGACGTTGTCATTGACAATGCAAAACATATATTGTCCGGCATTGAGCAGAAAAACAACACAGATATCCCGAAACCTTTACCCCAAAAGACCAAAAAGAAGGGTAAAAAGAAAAAAAAGGGGGATGACAATCAACTGGAATTATTTAATTATAATGACCACTCCATTAAAAAGAGGTTGGAAAAGATTGATATTTCAAGTATGACTCCTCTTGAAGCGATAAACGTGTTAAACGATTTAAAACAAAAAAGCATTCAATAGGATATGGCCAAACTTAAAATATTCATACTGCCACTATATCTCATCATTATTATTTTTACAGGTGGTTGTATTCTAACGACAAACGGGTTTTCAAGCCCAGCCAAACAAAAATATCTTATGGCAGATGCCTGCTATAAAACGCTTCGAAATTCCTCATTGAAGCAGAAAAAAGCAGCAGAATGGCTCAACTGCATCAGTAAATATGAAAGTGTCTACAGGCTTCATCCCAAAAGCTCATGGGCGCCTGCAGGAATGTATAAGGCTGCCCGGCTTTATTTAACCCTCTCCAAATTATCCGGCAAAGATATCTATAAAGATCAGGCCGTTGATCTTCTTGCAAGACTCAGGAACAAATATCCCGGGAGTGCATACAAGCCCCGTGCCGAATCTTTACTCAACTCCATAAAAGTTACCCCGGGTCTTTCTACAAAAAAGATTAAACATATTCGGTCAAAAAAAAGACTGACAAAAAATGATGTCCTTATCAGAAAATTTATTCAACGCAAAAAAAAGTTGCTTGCAATAAATCCTGTTCCAGAAAAAACCAGTTCCCGTGGGGATGTCACGATTACAGATCTTCGATTCTGGTCCAACCCGGAATACACCCGAATTGTTATCAATGCGGATGGTGAAAGGGATTATTCCCACCGGCTGTTAAAAAAAGATCCTGATATTAATAAGCCTTTTCAGCGCCTCTATATTGACATAGAACAATCAAAGCTTGGAAAAGAGATCGCCGATCACACCCAGATCAATGATGACCTTTTAAATCAGGCCCGGGCAGGACAATATCTTCCCCATACGGTACGGGTTGTGATTGATATAAAATCATTTGGAAATTATAAAATATTCTCTTTAAAAGACCCGTTCAGAATTGTCATTGATGTCTGGGGGAAAGGATCTAATGGAGGGCCTGCTCCTTCTTCCGATCGAAACGTCGCAGATTCGGGAAAATCGAAAAAACTTTCCCGGATCACAACCGATAACTTACGATCATCTGATATCACTCGACAATTTGCATTAAGCGTTAAAAAAATAGTCATTGACCCGGGCCATGGCGGTTCTGACCCCGGGGCTCCGGGATATTATAAAAATGTCTGGGAAAAAGATATTGTTCTGAAACTGGCCAAAAAACTGGCTGTTATCCTCAGAAACCGCTTAAACTGCACGGTGCTGTTGACAAGGTCAACCGATAAAAAGCTGACACTTGAAGAAAGGACTGCTATTGCCAATACAAAGAGAGCGGATCTGTTTATCTCCCTTCACTGCAATGCGGCTAAAAACAAACGTCTTAAGGGTATTGAAACCTATATTTTAAATCTTGCTACTGATGAACAGGCGATTGCTGTGGCAGCAAGAGAAAATGCAACATCCAAAAAAAATATTTCAGATCTGGAATATATCTTAAGTGATTTGATGAAGAATGCAAAAATCGAAGAATCCACACGGCTTGCCGATATAGTGCAGAACTCTTTAGTCAGAGGATTGAAAAAAAAATATTCGGGGATCAAAAATTTAGGGGTCAAACAGGCGCCATTTTATGTTCTTCTGGGTGCCAGGATGCCGTCCATTTTGATTGAAACATCATTTATCAGTAACAAAACAGAGGGCAAACGGCTCATGAGTGATTCATACCAGACAGCTGTCAGCAATGCCATCACCGATGGGGTTGAAAAATATATAAATGCAACAAATCCCAAACAATTATAACACTGCTATAAGGAGATCATCATGTCTTTTGAAAACATTATTCTCGAGGTTAACACCCCTGTTGCCACCATTTTTTTTAACCGGCCCAAGGCTTTAAATGCACTTAATAATGCCCTGTTTGATGAACTGGACATTGCCCTGGATCAGATAAAAGACACTACAGATATAAAAGTCCTCATCCTTACAGGTAGCGGAGACAAAGCATTTGTTGCAGGCGCTGATATTGCAGAACTTGTAAAAATGAATCCCCTGGAAGGCAAATTTTTTTCCCGCAAAGGGCAAAAGGTTTTTTCAAAAGTTGAAGATTTGCCCATCCCGGTCATTGCTGCTGTAAACGGGTTTGCTCTGGGCGGAGGATTAGAAGCTGCTCTTGGCTGCGATTTCATCTATGCGTCTGACAAAGCACTTTTCGGTCTGCCCGAAATCAATCTGGGATTGATTCCCGGATTTGGCGGGACACAGAGACTGGCAAGACGGATAGGCTCAAACCGTGCCAAAGAACTGATTTTCACCGGAAAAAATATTAATGCCCAAACAGCGATGGAATATGGTATCGTCAACAAAATATGTGAGCCTGATACCCTCATGGAGGATGTCCTGAAAACTGCGAACCTCATTGCTTCCAAGGGTAAGGTGGCCCTGAGATCTGCAAAGGAAGTCATTCAAAACGGCCTTAACGTTGACCTTGAAAGCGGATGCAGAATTGAAAATGATGTCTTTGGCCTTAATATGGCAAGCGAAGATGCAAAAGAAGGGACTCACGCTTTTCTTGAAAAAAGAAAACCCGTGTTCAAGGGAGAACTTTATTAGTAGAAAAGGAGAAAACACCATGTTTGTTGAACAGATATCCATCTTTGTTGAGAACAAAGAGGGGCGACTTGCAGAAGTTACTGCTATCTTAAGGGATGCAAATGTCAATATCAGAGCATTGTCTCTTGCCGATACAACTGATTTCGGTGTATTGCGTTTAATTGTGAATGACAATGAAGCAGCAGAAAAAGCGTTAAAAAAAGAAGGCTTTACGGTGGGGAGAACTCAGGTTCTGGCTGTGGAGGTGAAAGATGAGCCCGGCGGGCTGAATAATATCTTAGATCCCCTGTGTGAAAATGAAGTCAACGTGGAATACATGTATGCATTCGCTAATCCGCAATGCAAAAATGCCATCATGATTTTCCGGCTGGATGACCACGATAAGGCATTGGAACTTTTTGTACAAAAAAATATTAAGGTTATCAGCGGTCAGGAAATCTGCAATTTATAAGAACACATAAAATCAAAGTAGCGCTGACTTATCCAGCGTTACTTTTCTTACAAGCTCCTTGTAATCAGCAGCTGCGGTACATCCCGGGGCAAACTCAAAAATAGATTTTCCATAAGACGGGGCTTCACTGAGACTTTCGCTGTATCTTATGGGGGTGCAGATAAGTTCCGGATATAATTTTTCAAGCTGAGAATAGATGAATGCGGGTCCCTTTATCCTGGCATCCATAAAAGTGGGGACAATATATTTTAAGACGGTTTCTTTTCGATATTTTTGAATTGCCCCCAGACTTTTCATAAATTCTGACAACCCATGCAACGGCATCACCTCCAATGCCACCGGCACGAGAACTTCTGTGCCATAAAACAGGACATTGACGGTGAGCTGATCCCATCCGGGAGCCGTATCAATAATAACAAAATCATATCTGTGATCCAGTTTGTTCATGGCCTCAGACAAGGTCCACTCAGCACCAAAGTTTTTCCGATCGATAATTCTTTTTATTTCTGTCAATGATTTACCACCGGAAAGGAGCCAAAGATTTTTTCTGGCCCTGACAATACACTCTTCAGGTGCAAGCTTTTTTGTCAACAATTCACTTAAACCGGCTCTTGGCTTTTTCCCAAGGCCATAGGAAGATTGACCCTGAGTGTCCGTATCCACGAGCAACACTTTGTGTCCGGCCAGCGCCAGGCCAGCGCTTAAATTAACAGCAGTGGTGGTTTTTCCGACGCCTCCCTTGCTTAAGGTAACACAAATTTTCCGGGGACTTGTTTTTGGCCCCTGAAATCTTTCTTTTTTCTGATTAATGAGAGTATCAAGCTGCACAGGAAATCTATGTCTACAGGCTTTACATCGTGCAACAATTTTTTTTCCCAAAGATATTTTTTCTTTAACAGTATCTAAATTGACTTTATGCCTTTTTGCACACTTAGGGCAGACGATAACAATAGCCACTACTCCTCCTTTTTAAGTTCTGCAAGGATAGCATTTACAGCAATATCGACTATTTTCTTCATGGAAATATTTTTTCTCCCCCTTGAAGAAACCTTCACTCTAACTTTACCTCCGCCTTCCCAAACCTTAACAGAGGCGTCTTCTTTTAAAATCCGCCAGATCTTATCATCCCGATCTTCTATAATTTCATCTTCCAAGTTCAAATCATTTCTATAAACCAGGCGGTCTAAGTCTTCAACCCGAGCTGCGAATTCCTCCCCAAGATCAGTAAGAATATTGTCTATGATATCTTTTTTCTTAAACATAAGAATATTTTTTTCTTAATAAAATTATAGTATTCTCATCTGGCATTATACCAGATGGCCTTATTTTCCTGGCGAATATAACAATACTGAAAGAACCAGGCAAGGTAAATCATTAAAAAACAAAAAGATAACTATAAAAAAGGGTGTAAACCAAAAAATGTCTACACCCTTTTCATTAAAATATTTGTCTAATTCAAACTGTATGGCTTAGTGTCCGCCCATGGCAGCAATCGCACCTTTAAGTGCAGGATGAGCATACATAAGGATTAGAGCAACAACAAGCGCATAGATACAAAGAGATTCAATCATTGCGAGACCGATCAGCATATTCACCTGGATTTTACCGGCTGCTTCAGGGTTTCTTGAAATACCGCTCATTGCACCGCTCAGGCCCAAGCCCTGACCAATGCCACAACCAAATGCTGCAATACCAATTGCAAGCCCTGCTGCCCATACACTACCCACTAGAAATTCCATGTTTTACTCCTTATTATAATTTGATAAATAATATAAAAATAACGGGGCTTCTTCCAAATCCCGTAAAACGCTTTATTAATGTGCTTCTTCTATCGCACCTGCGATGTACATGGTGGCCAGTAAAAAGAATACAAACGCCTGTACCAGCGCAACAAACGCACCCAGGGCCATAATCGGCAATGGTGCCAGAAACATGCCGGCCAGCCCCAGAAGTATCCCGACAACCAGTTCATGGCCCATCATATTTCCAAAAAGACGGAAGGTAAGGGAAAGAACCCTTGCTGTATGACCAATAAGCTCAATCGGCAAAAATAAGGGGATCATTGCAGGGACAGGGCCTAAAAAATGTTTTATATATTTAAACCCATGACGCTGGATACCGACAACATGACTCCATGAAACGGCAATAATCGCACAGGCAAGGGTTGTATTAATGTTTGCTGTGGGAGGGAAAAACCCAGGTACCAGTCCCATGAGATTGCCCAGAAGGACAAACAAAAATATGGTTAATACAAGTGGGTAAGATTTTCTTCCCTCATCTCCTGTAACGGTAACCATGAACTCTTCAAGCCCTGAAATCAGAACTTCAAAGACATTCTGTGCCGTTTTGGGAACCATGGAAACGCTTTTCCCAGCCAACCAGCCAAAAAATATTAAAATTACCATGCAAAGCCACATATACGTAACTTGTGGATGTGCAGCAGCCCAGTCTTCCATTCCTATCATTCCGAATACTGAAGTAAGAATCAAATATGGATGTTCCACCTTATACCGCCTCCTTGAAAAATAATCTTGTTAATTCAAGCGCTGTAGCCATAAACATGCTTGCTACAACCACCGATAGACCTGCCAGAAGACCCAACGGATGAACAATATGTTTTGAAATCAGCAGGAATATCAGCATTCCGCTGATCGCAAATCGAATATAATATTTTACCAGGACATTGCCCACAAGCGAACGCC
>Ga0190327_1000145_pt1 | contig 11501 bp, 7 predicted proteins | sample 48720401_MG_FD_161667 | JGI IMG/M metagenome (GOLD analysis project Ga0190327, IMG submission 161667) | Hydrothermal vent sediment bacterial communities from Southern Trench, Guaymas Basin, Mexico - 4872-04-0-1_MG | ecosystem: Environmental > Aquatic > Marine > Hydrothermal vents > Sediment ... | reverse complement strand
TCACTGTCACCGGCATGGGGGGACTTGAGTGTGATGTTGTCCCGTACCGTTCCGGAAAAAAGAACCACATCCTGGGGTACATAGTTAAAATTATGACGTAAATCAGCCGGATCAATCTGCTTGATGTCCAGCCCGTCAATAAAGATGGCGCCTTCACCGGGATCAAACAGACCCAGCAGAAGTTTACCAATGGTGGACTTCCCCGAACCCACCGCACCGATGATCCCGATCCTTTCGCCGGGTTTGATATGAAAACTGATATTGGATATGGCTTTGATCTGTTCTTCCGGGTAATTGAACCCCACATCCTTGAACTCGATTTCTCCCCTGAAGCTTGGTCGATGGAGAAACTTCTTTTTTTCAGGCCGCTCGATTTCCTTTTCCATAAACTCGTTCAGGGATTTGAGCCCGACTTTCATCTGTCCGAAGTTCAACAGCAGTGAAATCGCCTGGGCAAAGGGGGCAATACTGCGTGAAGAAAGAATATTGATCGCGATAAGCCCGCCCATGGTCAACTCTCTTTCCTTGATCAGATAAACCCCCACAATAATAATGGCCACACTACAGCACTGTGAGAGAAAGCCTGACAAGGTGGCAAGTGACCCGGACCGAACCCGGGATCGTTGGGTTTTGCCTGCAATGAACCCGCTGCTCTCTTCCCAGTGCCACTGCATGGAACTGCCGGCATTAAATGCCTTGATGGTCTCAAGATTGGCCAAAGATTCAACCAGGATACTGTTCCGCTGATAGGTTGCTTCATGGGTGGTGTCGATGATTTTCTGGATGGAATGCCGCATGGGAATACTGAGAAGCAAAATAAGAAGAATGGCCACCATCGGAACCAACACAATCGTATGATTGATGGAATAAATTACCAGGAGAAAAAGAGCGGCAAAAGGGAGATCAATAAACGCCGTAATCGCACCGGATGCAAAAAATGATCGGATACCGTCAAGGTCCTTTATGATGCTTGAAAAAGCACCCACAGAGCGGGGTCTGTTTTCAAGTTTGATGCTCATGGCCTGTTCAAAGAGCATGGAAGACAAAATGACATCACTTCGTCTGGCGGCATTTTCCAAAAAATAGGTCCTGATATGCTTGAGGATCACATCAAAAAGATAAATGAGAGCGACACCGGAAGCCAGTACCCAAAGGGTGTCAATGGCATTATGGGGAATAATGCGGTCATAAACGCTCAAGGTAAAAATAGGGCCTGCAATCACAAAAATATTCACAAGGAATGTTGCCAGTAGAACCCGACCGTATATCCCCTTGAATTTCATGAGGGTGCCGAAAAACCAGTTTTTCCGTTTTATAAACTCTCCAATTAACTGCTCCTGGCCGAATCCTTCATATTTTCGTTTCAGGAAAAATACATGGCCGAGATATCCTTCTTCCAGTTTTTCCATGTTTACCTGAACAGGGGCCTCATCCAGGGAAGGGATGATCACCTGTGCGGTTTTGTCCTTGCGGTTGATTTCCAGGAGGACACAGGCATTGTCACCTTTCAGGGTAAGGATTACCGGCAGCACAAGGGAAGGAATATCCTTTAATTCGCGCCGCTGTAATTGTGAAATAAACCCGGCTTTTTCTGCAGCCCGTGAAAAATTTGCCTTTGAATTATCAATACTGAAGAGCCTTTGCTTCTCACTTCCCGGCTCAAAGGGAAGCCCGGAGGCCAGAACTTCCGCAGAGGTTGGTTTATGGTTCAGTTTTGTGAGGATCACCAGACACTGCATCAGGGGATCGGTAGTAAGCGTATCACTCATTTTTTGTCACTCAAAGGAACAATCCCTGCAATACCATGCCCCTGAAAATAGTTGATGTTTTTATTGATGAGTACCTGCTGCTGCGTTTTGTTTTCAATTTTTGTTGCAATCAATTTAATCCCCAGGCTGGCGCTGATCGTGAAAAGCGCATTAAAGACCATATCCACTTTTTCAGGATCATCAAACGCTTCCAGATAATCCCGCTCAATTTTAATATAATAAGGCTTTATCTTCTTGAGAAGATTGAGCGATGCATCATGCAGGGTGTACTGGTCTAAGCCAAACTTGAACCCCATCCCTGTGATTAACCCGATAAAATCAATGCAGATTTCAGGGTGACGGATCAGTGTGGTTTCATGAATCTCAAAAATAAGACGGTCCTGCAGAGATTTGTGTTTCATTAAAAATTTCCTGAGCCAGGGGCCAGACAGGCGATCCCGGCTGAATTCAGTCGTGATATTAACCGCCAGGGCAGGGTCGGAATTGGCTAAAAGATACTGGCCCGACTGCTCCAGGATATATCGGTCAAGCCGGCTTGCCATCCCAAGCGTGATGACCATGGGCATAAACAACCCCGCCTGATACTGAACGCCTTTCCGGTCAAGTATGTTGACAAAAATTTCACGATGGAATTCATCCGCACCAGACATGACAGGCTGAGCTGTCAGAAAAAAACGGTTTTCAGAAAAAGCCTCTTCAATTAACGCTTTCCACGCTGCCTTGCCGATCGCCGCCAGGGACTGTTCCTCTCTGAATCTTCTAACCGTTCCGGGCAATCCGGTCCGAGATTTTGACAGGGCATAATCCGCTTTGGAAAGAACCGTGCTCAACTCCTCCTCATAATTGTAAGATGCCAGGCCGCCATAAACCGATATAGAATCGGGAAGATCCTTTTCAGAACTTAATCCTGGCAAAAAATTACGGATAGCTGCTTTGGCAATTGCCAGGCTTTTTTCCGGTGTACTGCCCGGCAAAATTACAGCAAATTCCCGCCGAGGCAATCGGGCCACCACCGCATCCGCTACAGACTCTGTTTCTTTTTTCAATATTTCTGCCATATGCTTAAAAACTTTATGGGTAAGGGATCGATCCCCGGAAAGTTCAATGTCTTCCATTCCGGTGAGTCCCAGGATCATCACCTGACCCTGGGATTTTTCCTTACGATTTTCTATAAAATGGGCAAGCTCCTTTACAAAGAATGAACGGTTATACAGCCCGGTAACATGATCTTTATACCGTAATTCCTGATACCGCGTCAAGTTTTCAAGATGACGGTCAAAAATGGATTCCACTTTCTGAACCATGATGTTCATGGCGAGTACCACTTTTTTCAACTCCGGCGTTTTGGGGATATCCGGGTTGATAATAAATTCATTGTTACTGATTTTCTGAGCCTGAAGTTTGATCTTTTCCAGCGCTCTTAAAAGATGGCGCAAGCCGATATAATTTATGAAAATAACAATAGTGCCCAGCAAAAGAAATTGCAGACACAACTGCTTCAATGTCTCCCATAATTTTTCGTAGGACTGACCGGGGTGGCCCTTAATCTGAAGAGTGCCAAAGACAGACCACCCGTCCATTACCCGGGCTTCTGCCACAGGAATAAACAGGTCGACGTTATTTAAGAAAAAAGCAGGCACCCCATAAACAATCAAGTCTTCACTCTTCTCGTAAATCACCGTGCCATCCGGGTGGAGAAGGGTTATGGATTCGTAATATCCACCGTCAAACATTGCATTGATACTGGTTTCCATAAAAATATCATCCGACGGTCTTGAACTCAGTGACAAAGCCAGTACATTGGCAAGATTTTTCGCATTGAGATAGGATTGATTGGCAGTAAAGTCCCGCGCTGTATTGAAATTGATCCTCAATACGATGATCAGCGTGATCAACAGCAACGAGGTCACTAATATCTGTATTTGCTTAAAAAGACTCACTTTTCTTTCTCCTGAATTTCCAAATCAATCGTTTTTAAACTAAGCTGAGTTTTTAACAATTTCCGGTGAATCCGCTTGCCAAGGCCATATTGTTTCTGAAGATAAAGGTCCTTGGCAGTAAAACTGTATACCGGGATAAGATCTGCCCGCTGGGTGGCGGGCAGAATTTCTTTGTTATAATTGTCAAGGACAAACGGCACGGTACCCGGTTCCTTGTAGTAGGTCACTACAAGGTGAGCTACATCCGGATACCCCACTGCCTTAACATAGGTTAAAAATAATTTTTCTTCCGGGACGCCCAGCTGTGCCATGGTTAAAAATTTGGCCACGGCATAATCTTCACAATCCCCCTGACCCTTACCGAGGAACTCCAGACGACTGGCCCAATAGTCCTTCTTATGCCATGTTTGGATATCAGACCGATATTCCAGTTGATTAAAAAACCGGTTGACAGTAATAACAATCTGATCTTCCGGTAATTTAATCAGCTCCTCCATCTGCAGCAATAGGCTGTTCAATCGTCTGACAGCCTGATCACCATATTCTTTACTAAAATTATCTGCCAGTTTTTCAGGTACAAAAAACCGGCTGGTGGTCTCAGCAAAAACCACCAGCGTCAGAAAGCTCAGTAAGATAACAATGTACTTAATACCGGGCATCAATTAAAATTTATCGGGTCAACTTAAATTCGGTCCGGCGATTTTTCCGCCTTCCTTCTTTTGTTTCATTCGTTTCGACAGGTTCAAGTTCACCCTTTCCGCTTGTCGTAAGCCTGTCTTCACTAACTCCTGATTTTTTCAGTTCTTCAGAAACGCTCTGTGCCCTTGCTTCAGAAAGTTTCTGGTTGTACTCGATGGTTCCAACACTGTCTGTATGTCCGATCACTTCAATCGCAAATTCGGATGCGTCATTCAGTTGTTCGGAAATAGGTACGATCAATTCCAGTGCCTCATCGGTCAATTCAGCAGAATCAAAATGGAAATTAATAATATCCAGATGGATGGATTGTTCATCCTTAGTTTTGTCAATGTTAAGAATTTTTTCTTCCACTTTGGGTAAAATATACGGACCAGGGGCCTCAGGTTCCTGATACCCTATGGGGACAATCATCCCTTCAACACACCCAAAAGGGAGAACCGTACTGCCTTTGATCGAATTATCACACTGGTCACAGACATCGACAACAATATCAACATCCCGGTTTGGATCCAGGTCTTCCTCATAATCTTCCAGGTCATAGGGCCTTTCGGACGGGAGATGCATCTCTTCCAACAGGCTGGCATCAAATTCGTGAATTAATACTCCGGTTGCCTGGGACATCCGATAATAGGCCACCAGATTCATATACGCTGATTCGGTGTTAGCGGTCTTGGCCGCATTATACTCGTTCTCCATGTTAAGAATATCAAGCAGTGTTCTCCGTCCTGCATAATACTCATCTTTAAAAGCGGATAATGTTTCAGCACTCAGGTCCACATAGTCATTTAAAAAATCCCTTTTAAGTTTCTCCGCCTGATAAATATTCCAGGCCAGCCTGACAGCCTGGTTGACATTCCGGCGTTCGATATAGGCACGCTGATATTCCTTTCGCATCTGACTGTATTTTTTGCCTTTCTCACCATCCCGCACACCGCCGTCATAAAATAAATAATTTAGTTTCAGCATGGCAGAGGCTTGCGTTGTATCCCCATCATCTCCATTGACATCATTACGGTACTGAGCTTTCAATTCCAGGTCCAGTGTCGGCCAGTAATCTGCTTTTGATTTTTCATAGGCGTACTTGCGGGCATGAATATTATATTTTGCCACTTCAAGGGCGGGATGATAGCGTAACGCCATATCCACGGTTTCCTCAACAGTGTCCGGGAGTTTAAAAGCAGGCGTGGGCATAACAAACTGCGCTGGTTGTATCAGGCGGCCAAACTGGCGATGAAACTTGACAATCGCCTGGCTCAAATCCTGCTGTGTGGAAATATAATTACCTTTGGCCAGAGACAACCGGGCTTTTGAGTTGCTTAAATCAGAGACTCGGGTAAATCCTGCGGTTGTTTTTTCCTGGACCTGTCCCAGGATTTTTTCCTGGGTCATGACGTTTTCCTTTGAAAATTCTAATAGTTCACGGGCTTTCAACACATTGATATAGGCTTCACTAGTTTCCAGAAAAACTCTATTGACAACAGTTATGACTTCATAGGCGGCTGAAAGAATCCGGGCATCGGTTTCCTCGACAAATGAAGCCGTCTTTCCCCCGTTGAATAGGTTTTGGCGGGCATACAACGTTGCAGTAGAGGCCCAAAGCTCTTCCCGTTCATCGTTGGTATCCACGCCGTCCGTCACTTCCGGGCCGGTAGACGCCTCTGCTCCTATTGTTGGCCGGTATCCACTGGTGGCGATGGACCGTTCTTCCACAACGCCGCGATAGCGCTCCTGAGCTTCCAGAATTTCCGGGTTGGTTTTGATCACATCTTCCAAAATTTCATTTAAGGATAGGGAAGAACGTGTTGTATTTTCATCCGCCACTGCGTTAATCCCACCAGCCAATAAAACCACAACTAAAACGATTAACAACTTCCATTTAAAAAATTCATACATGGTCTGCATTTTGAAAAGTCTCCTTCCGTAAAATTGCTGCCAAAGATACCCTTGTTTTTTAAATTGCCTGAAAAAAAAGATAGTGCCTGCACAACAGAGTAACGAGAAACTGCTATGCACCCAACAGTAATTTGAACAAATTATAGCACAGTATTCAGGAATTTAACTCTATCTTTAAAACAAGAAGACATTATTTGTCAAGAAAAGATAAAAAATTTCAACTGCTGAACCGCCGGAAGCAGTAAAAATAATCTGCTATTCCAATTTTGGCATTCCAATTTTGACTTGAACCAAATTCAAACTTATGATAGCACGGAGATATAAAAAAATTCATTGGGAAACAACTTATTTATACGGCAGGAGTAAGATATGGAACCAGGATGTTATACAGCACTCATCACCCCGTTTAACCCGGCAGGGGACCTTGATCAGGAAGGTCTTGAACAACTTATCAATTTTCAGATTGAAAATGGTATTACCGGAATACTGGCAGCAGGAACGACCGGCGAAAGCCCTACATTTAAATGGAAAGAACACGATCATGTGATCGCCCAGGTTGCAAAACTGGCAAAAGACAAATGCCTTAGAATTGCCGGAACAGGCAGTAATAACACCAATGAGACCCTGGAAGCGATGGACAATGCGGTTAAAGAAACGGTTGATGCCGTCCTTATGGTGGACCCCTATTATAATGGCCCCAGCTCCCTTGAAATCAGAAAAGAATATTATGAAGTAGTTGCAGGACGATATCCTGATGTCAACATTATCCCCTATATTATTCCGGGCAGAACCGGTGCCCAGATGCTGCCTCAGGATCTTGCCATCCTGGCAAAGAACTTCCCGAATGTATCCTGTGTAAAAGAAGCCACCGGAAATCTTGAGAACATGAAACTCACCCGGAAATACTGCGGGAATAATTTTAAAATATTTTCCGGAGATGATGCCCTGATTTATGATATTATGACAGATCCTGAAATCCAGGCATGCGGAGCAATTTCAGTAATGGCCAACATTGTGCCCAAATTTCTGACCCAGATGGTCTCACTGCTCAACCAGGGAGATACGAAGGGGGCCATGAAAATTCAGACTGTCTTAACCCCCCTGCTTGACCTTGTTGTGGTGACCACACAGGAAGACTCTGAATTCGGACCGGTCACTTGCCGGGCAAGAAACCCCCTTCCGTTAAAAACAATGATGCAGGTATTGGGCATGCCGGGAGGTCCCTGCCGCAGACCCCTGGGGAAAATGACCCAAAAAGGCTTTCATATTCTTTTAAATGCCGTAAAAATCGTCCAAACCAATACCCCGGAAATCTTTGAACCCATTGCGTCGTTTTTTAATGTGAATATTGAAGAACGGTTGAACACCCCGGAATTCCAGAAAGATCTGTGGTATAATTACTAAAACAAGACAGGCCATGCCGTTCCCGGCATGGCCTGTCTGCTGAATTCAGGTATAATTTACTTTTTTTCTTTTACTTGAAATTTTTCCTGCCCTGCTTGAAAAAAGCTGGCTTTAAGCCATTCAAATCCAAACTGCAATAATTTAACATCATCAGCTTTAATTTCTTCTATTTTTTCTTTTTGAACATCATATCTTTCAAGGAATGTACTGTTAAATACAAATTCTCTGAACGTATCAATATTATAACAAACCAGGAAAAACATTCTTTTGCTCTCTTCGGAAAGTTTCATACTGTCAGGCAATGATTTCTTTCTGACGATCAACTCCATCCAGCCATCATTGACTTCATCACGAAGGTCCACGCCCTGATCCTCTCTCCATTCACCAACCGTCCATTTCTTATTTTCATCAAACCCCAGACAGTGGGCTTCTTTCACCGTAAAATAGAACTCATCTTTTTCACCCTTCTCTCCGGAATAGCTTAAAGATCCAACCCCTAAAGGATAGTATCTACAGGTGGTGGGACGATCTTCATAAATGGCACATCCTTCCTTGTCATCAACAAAGGGACATGATTTTCTTTCATCATCCAGAAGTTTAAGCGTCACCACAGGAAGGCCTCCCTTCTCAAGAAGTTGCGGTGCGGTAAATTCAGCAAGAAACTCCTCGGAAGTCACTTCCAATTTTGTGCGCATGGTTAAAATATCGTATGGGGTCAGCATAATATCAATCCCCCGGCAGCAATCTGTAAAACATTTGATCCCTTTATGGCATTCAAACTGAAACTTGCTCCTTAAGCTAAGCTGTTCCGGCGGTATTTCAGATGTTTTTTCTATTTTATCAGTCATCAAAGCTTCCTTATTTAAAATTATTATGGTCGTTTAAGGTTGTGGACTATACAAATAAAAATCAATGATGTCAACCGATTACAACCCGATTACAATTGGGCAACGCATTCATTGTCATGAATATCATACCTCTTTAATTAAAATAAATTTGACAGATCATTATTTTCAAAATAAATAATAAAGCAATAAATTTTTGAGTATCATACTTATTAAGCATGAATCACTAAATCATCCAAAGGGGGTTTCATGAAAATCAAAAAGGCTGTTTTCCCTGTAGCCGGGCTTGGGACTCGATTTATACCCGCCACCAAAGCCATGGCAAAAGAGATGCTCCCGGTTGTTGATAAACCTCTCATCCAATATGCTGTAGAAGAGGCTTTTGAGGCGGGCATAGAACATATTATTTTTGTTACGGGTCGTGGGAAAAAGGCTTTGGAAGATCATTTTGACAGATCTTTTGAAATTGAACACGCACTCAAGGAAAAGGGGAAAAATGATCTTTTAAAACAAATCCAGGAGCTTGTTCCAAAAACCGGAACCATTATTTATACCCGTCAGAATCAACCGTTGGGCCTTGGCCATGCTATCTGGTGTGCAAGGGATATTGTCGGTGATGAACCCTTTGCCGTTCTTCTGGCGGACGATCTTATCCAGACAGACAAACCCGTTCTTTCCGAGATGGTAAAAAAATTCGACCGGTTACGAGCCTCCATTGCCGCCATCATGGAAGTTGAAAAAGACCAGACAGATAAATATGGCATTCTTGATGCTCAGCAGGTGGAAGAAGATATCGTCCGAATTGATGATATGGTTGAAAAACCAAACCCTGAAAAGGCGCCATCCAATCTTGCCATTATCGGTCGTTATATTCTAACGCCTAAAATTTTTAAGTATTTAGGGGAAAAGAAAAAAGGAGCCGGCGGAGAAATACAGCTCACCGATGCCATGAAAAGTCTTCTTAAGGAACAGCCGATCTATGGATACAAATTTAAGGGAAAACGGTTTGATTGTGGTGATAAGGCAGGATTCCAGATGGCCAACCTGGCATTTGCCCTTGAACGACCGGATATGAGAGATAAGTTGATAAAATTTATAGAAGAGATTCAAAAAGACTTTTAGCGGTGATCAGGATTTTTTATACTGGCTGTAGGTTTTCATTACTTTTCTGACATACTCTTGCGTTTCCGGATATGGTGGAATTTGTTTATACCTGTCAACAGCCTCGGGTCCTGCATTATAAGCCGCAAGAACCAGGGACAGTTTGTATTCATATCTCCTTAAAAGTCGCTGAAGATAAAGCGTTCCTCCCATAATATTCTGTGACGGGTTAAATGGATCTTCCACCAGAAGAGTTTTAAAATTGTCCGGCATAATCTGCATCAGCCCTTTGGCTCCCTTTTTTGAAACCGCTTTTGGATTAAAGCCGGATTCCACTTCAATCACAGCCTTTATCAAAGAAAACTCAACCCCATATTTTTTTTGTGCTGTCTTGATAATATCATCATACTTTTGGGTGCTGAACTCACTTTTATTTGTTTGGGGTTTTTCTTTAATATATAATTTGTAATCCGGGGATGTGGGCACATTTGAAAAATGGGCGATCCCGCTGCTGTCAACATACATATAGATATCGGCAAAGACAGGTTTCAGGCAAACGATATTTAAAATAACAAATAGAATAATGCCTGTTTTTTTTAACATTTTTCCTAATGCTCTTAAGTTTAACCGATTCAAACCGGGTTAAAATAATTCCAACTGTTTTTCTTTTTCCCTTACTTTCAGGGGGGCGAAACTTTTTTCCATCTGTGTCAATTTTTTTTCAATATCCTCAATGAAACAAGATCGCTGCCGTTTAAAACGTTTGCCATACAGGCTTCTTTTTTTTGCATAAGTCAAGCAAAGGATGTCCATGGCTCGTGTCATGGCAACATAGAACAGGCGGCGCTCTTCTTCAAAATCATCTATATTTTTGCCATCCTTTGCAAAGGGGATAAGTCCCTGCTCACACCCTGCAACAAATACAACAGGAAATTCAAGCCCTTTGGCCGCATGCAGGGTCATCAAAGACACTTTTTCCACATTAAACTCCAGGGTATCGGTATCCTGATTTAAAGCAAGTGCATTAAGAAAACTTTTCAAGTCTTTGTGCAGCCTTGCAATGGATAACAATTTTTCAAACGCCTGTTCTGCCTTATCATTGCCTTTAATCATTTTACTTAAATCTTCTTTTTTGCACAAAAATTTTAATTGGGTCTCAGTGTCACAATTTTTAAGCTCATCCGAAACGTCTGCACTGTCAACCATAGTTCTGCAAAGACAGATCAATTGTTTTATTCCCTCTATTTCAAAAAATTTCTTTTTATCTGCTGTCTGAAAAGGAATCCCCTCTTTTTCAAACACGCTGACAAAAATTTCGCACTGCCTTGAAGTTCGACAAAGAATAGCAAAATCCGCAAAAGAATACTCTTTTTGCTCGTCCGGGTCTGTTTTGCCGGCATCCATTGAAAAAAAGGAGGTCCCGCCCATGAGCTTTTCAATCATCTTACCAATGGCCACGGCCTCTGCATATTCTGTAGCGGTCTCCTTGATGATCAATTTTTGACTAGTTTCCATGTCTGAAAAAACCTTGAGTTTCTCATCCTTCTCCAAAGACTTGTTGATCATTTGAAAAGAGGCATCAAGAATGGTTTTAGAGGATCTGTAATTTTTCATCAGCACCCTTTTTTCACATCCCGGAAAATCAAGGGAAAACCGTTTAAAATATTTATTGTCCGATCCCCTGAACCCGTAAATCGACTGATCCGGATCACCAATCACGACAATATGATTATCCTGTGAAATCAGCTTTGCAAGCTCATATTGACCAAAATTCAAATCCTGGTATTCATCAATAAAAATATAATGATATGTTTTTTGAACTTTTGACAGGATCTTTTCACCCTCTTTCA
>Ga0190327_1000142_pt1 | contig 11532 bp, 8 predicted proteins | sample 48720401_MG_FD_161667 | JGI IMG/M metagenome (GOLD analysis project Ga0190327, IMG submission 161667) | Hydrothermal vent sediment bacterial communities from Southern Trench, Guaymas Basin, Mexico - 4872-04-0-1_MG | ecosystem: Environmental > Aquatic > Marine > Hydrothermal vents > Sediment ... | reverse complement strand
GTATCCATGCCGTCTTGGGAACTCTTTGAAAAAGCCCCGGCATTCTACAGGGAAAGAATTCTGCCATCCAGTGTGACAAAAAGAATGGCTGTTGAAGCAGGAATTTCAATGGGATGGGAAAAATACACAGGCCAGGAAGGTAAAATTATCGGCATTGATAAATTCGGCGCCTCCGCACCTGGCGGAACTGTCCTCAAGGAGTATGGATTCTCCCCGGAAAATATCGTTAAGAACACTCTTGATCTTTTAAAATAGTAACTCGTAAGGAGGCGGGCCATGCAGATCAGTGTTAAAACAAACACAAGAACCCAGATGATCGATATCACTTCTCAGGTTCAAACTGCTGTAAAAGAATCCAGAATAAAAAACGGCCTTGTTCATGTCTTTTCCATGCATACCACCGCCGCGATTACCATTAACGAAAATGCCGATCCTGCTGTTGAAACAGATATTTTAAATACCATCAACAAGGTGATTCCCTGGGATGATTATTTCAAACACATGGAAGGCAATTCTGCTGCACACATAAAAGTCAGCCTGTTCGGCCCTTCGGAAACCATCCCTCTGGAAAACGGCTCTCTTGTTCTCGGCACCTGGCAGGGTATTTATTTCTGTGAATTTGACGGTCCGAGAAACCGGCGGGTGAATATTAAAATCCTAAGACATTAATTTTTGTTTGAGACCGGAGAGGCGCAAAGCGGTTTTGTTATTATTCAGTGCCATCTTAAGGGCCTTTGAAGACCCGACAATGATCACCAGATTTTTCCCCCGGGTCATGGCTGTGTATAAAAGATTTCTTTGCAGCAGGGGAAAGTGGGCGGTTGTCAGTGCCACAATGACAGCGGCATACTCACTGCCCTGGGATTTATGGACCGATATGGTATAGGCCAGGGTGAGTTCATCCAGTTCCAGGATATCATATTCAACAATACGACCGTCATAATTCACCAGAACACGGTCTTTGGATTTAATGACGTCATGAACGATACCGATATCTCCATTAAACACATCTTTTTCATAATTATTTTTCAGATGCATGACCTTGTCATTGGGCTTAAACGTGATGCCCCCGGCCGTTATGCCGCCCTTGGATTGATTTAATACCCTTTGAAGCTGCTGGTTCAGATTAATAGTGCCGGCCTCCCCCCGATGCATGGGCGTTAAGACCTGTATTTCATTAATATGAGGGAATGCTTTGGGCACGCGTTTTGAGCAAAGTTCCAGAATGGTTTCCACCACTTTTTCAGATCTCTGATTCTCAATAAAATAGAATTCTGACAATTCACCTGACCTGGCTTTCTGAAAATCCGGCATCTCTCCGTTCCGGATTTTGTGGGCATACATGATAATAGGACTTTCCTTGGCCTGCCTGAATATAGTTGTTAAAGAGAAGACCTTTACACGGTCAGATTCAATAATATCAGACAATACATTACCGGGGCCCACAGAAGGAAGTTGGAATGTATCGCCTACAAGTATCAGGCCGGCACTTATCGGCATGGCTTCAATGAGCCGGTACATGAGCTGCGTATCCACCATTGAAGCTTCATCCACAACCAACACATCCAACTCAAGGGGATTGGCAAAATTTCTCTCAAATGTCTGATTTTCATAATCAAATCCCAAAAGCTTATGCAGGGTAAAGGCCTTTTTCCCTGTTACTTCGGAAAGGCGCCTGGCAGCTCTTCCTGTGGGAGCGCTCAACGCCACCGTTAGATCCCGCCATCTGTAAACTGCGCACAATGCCCGTATCAGGGTTGTTTTTCCGGTTCCCGGTCCCCCTGTGATCACAACAATTTTTTCATGTAACACATTATTGACAACACTCAATTGCTCTGTGGATAATTTTATGGCAAGCTTTATCAGCACTTCTTCAAGGATTTGATCTTTGTTGATTTGCTGGGAAGTTACCGGCATGGACAAAATGGCTTTTGTCCTTGATGCAATACCTGATTCAGCTCTGTAAAGTCTTGAAAAATAAACTTTTATATCATCTTCATCCGGTTCGGTCTTGATTTCATCAGAATCAATCAATGCTTCCAGCGCCTGCTCAAATTTATCCGGTTCCACACCTGATGTTTTTGAACATGCTTTGAACAATTCTTTTTTTAATGTATAAACATGCCCCTCCTTTTCAAATAACAAAAGTACATAGATCAGGCAGGCTTGAAGACGATTTTTATCGTCTTTTTTAACCCCGGCTTTCATTGCAATCATATCTGCTATGGCAAACCCTATTTGGGGGATATCCTTTGCTATAACATAAGGGTCCTGCTGCAAAATATTCAGGGCCTCTGGCCCATAGGTTTGAAGAATAGCGGCGGCATGGTACACACCCACATCATTTTCCTGGAGAAATTGCATAACTCTTCTAACGGCATGGTGCTTGTTCCAGGCCTGCTCAATAAGTTTTTTCTTGGCCTCTCCGATACCGTGAATTTGCTTTAATTTTTCAGGCTCATTTTCAATGATATCCAGAGTTCTCTCTTCAAACCGATCTACTATTTTATCGGCCAGTGATTTACCGATTCCCTTAATCATGCCCGAACCAAGATATTTACGAATTCCTGAAACCGTGGCCGGCAAAAGAACTTTATAGACTTCTACTTTGAACTGATCCCCATATTTGGGGTGAGTGGTCCATTTCCCTGAAACCTCAAGGTTTTCACCTTCAAATACACCGGCAAGATGGCCTACAACGGTAACAGGTTCACTGATTTTAGCGATTCGAAGTTTCGCAATCGTATAATGATTGTCCTGATTCTGATAAGTCAGTCGGTCTAAAATGCCTTTGATAGTGATCATCTAAACTTTTACATTATTCTGCAACTGCAAAGGCACTGTCAAAGCCTTGTGCGATAATTTTTCCACTGAATCGTATGGCATCTTTCAAATTGGTAAACCTGCCGATTCTCACCCGGTAAAACGTCCCCCGATCATCCGTAAATGTAGTAATATGAGCATTTTGATAAGTTGTTGATAATTTATATCGATATTTTTCTGCATTGTCTTTGACCTGGAAAGCCCCCACCTGGACAGTGAAGTTGCCTTTCCAGTAATCAACGGGTTTAAAGGCAATCGGATCTTTTGTTTTCTTGGAATACGATGTGGCTCTTCCAAGGGCGGTCACTCTTACTTTTGCTGTCCCGGAACCTACAATTTCAAGCCGTTTTGCCCCCGTGTAAGAAAGGTCAATAATCCTTCCGGAAACAAATGGACCGCGGTCATTAATCCTCACCACAATTTTCCGATCATTTTTAAGGTTCTGGACACTGACCCAGGTATTCATGGGGAGTGTTTTGTGAGCAGCCGTCATGGCATACATGTTATACGTTTCGCCATTGGAAGTTTTTCTACCATGAAATTTTCTGCCATACCAGGATGAAATCCCGGTCTGGACAAATCCGCTGGCACTGGCAATCGGGGTATATTGAACCCCTTTTATTTTATAAGGTCGCTGAGTTGCTGAACTTTTTTGGCCGGTGGATGATGATGGTATTGATGATTTTGAAGGCGGGATATGGGCTTTCTTATATGGCGTATCAAGCGTGCTTGCACAACCGAAAAGGGCCAATGAAAATAATATCATAATCTGAGTTTTGAACATACACGATTTCTCCATCATATCTAACGATATCAGTCAAGCGCTAATTCTAATACATCTTTCATTTTATCAACAAAATAGAAATCAATGGAACCTCTTATATGATCCGGCACATCCTCCATATCTTTTTGATTCCATAACGGCAGGATAATCTTCTTGATTCCTGCCCTGTGGGCTGCGATAACCTTTTCCTTTATTCCGCCCACCGGCAGAATCTCTCCTCTAAGGGTAATCTCTCCACTCATAGCCAGGCGCTTTTTCACAACCCGTCCTGTCATCAGGGAAACAAGACAGGTCAACATGGCCACACCGGCAGAAGGACCGTCCTTGGGGATAGATCCTTCGGGCACATGGATATGGAGATCATGGCTGCCAAAAAAGGAGTCTTCCACTTTTAATTTTTTTGCGTTGGCCCGGATAAAACTTAAGGCCGTGCTGGCAGATTCCTTCATAACATCCCCAAGCTGTCCTGTTAAGGTAAGCCCTTTTCCGCCTTTCATGGCTACCGCCTCAATAAAAAGAATCTCTCCGCCATAGGGAGTCCAGGCAAGGCCCACAACAACCCCGGGTTTCTCTATCCTCAAGACCAGATCCGGCATATTGATTGCCGGCCCCAGATATTCATGAAGATCTTTTTGTCCCACAACCAGGTTTTTGGCTTCTCCTTCAGCAATCTTGCTTGCAACCCCTCTGCACACAGATCCGATATGTCTCTCCAGATTTCTTAAGCCGGATTCCCTTGTATATCCTGAAATAATCTTTTTAACCGCACCGGACGTAATTTTAATCTGGGTCGCATTAAGACCGTTGGCTTCCCTTTGCCTGGGAATTAGATATCGTGTGGCAATTTTTAATTTTTCTTCTTCCGTATAACCGCTCAATTCCAAAATTTCTATCCTGTCCCGCAGGGGGGCCGGAATCGTATAAAGTACATTTGCTGTAGTTAAAAACATTACATCGGAAAGGTCAAAAGGCACATTCAAATAGTGATCTGAAAATGAAAAGTTCTGCTCCGGATCTAGGACCTCCAGAAGGGCGGAAGAAGGATCGCCATGATAGGATGAATCCATCTTGTCTATTTCATCCAGCATGAATACGGGATTTTTTGTACCGGTTTTTCTCAAATGCTGAATAATCCTTCCCGGAAGTGCACCCACATAGGTCCTTCTATGGCCCCTGATTTCAGCTTCATCGCGAACCCCGCCCAGGGAAATTCTGACAAACTGTCTGCCCAGGGCCCTCGCAATGGACCTGCCAAGGGATGTTTTCCCCGTTCCGGGAGGACCGGCAAAGCAGAGGATCGGGCCTTTGGAATCATTTTTCAGTTTTCGAACGGCCAGGTATTCAAGAATCCTTTTTTTCGGCTTTTCAAGGCCATAATGATCATTGTTCAGTATTCTTCTTGCCTCTTTAATGTCGAGATTATCTTTAGATCGCTTATTCCAGGGTAAGGATGTCAACCAATCCAGATAGGTGGATGCCACTACATATTCAGAAGATGACGGATGCATTCTTGACAGGCGTCGCAACTCCCGTTCCGCTTCTTTTTGTGCCTCTTGCGGCAACCTTTTTTCTTCAATTATAGCCTGATATTCTTTTATCTCAACACTTTCGTCTTCTGTTTCACCCAGTTCTTCCTTTATGGCTTTCAGCTGCTGGCGAAGATAGTATTCCCGCTGCTGTTTATCCATATCTTCTTTTACCTGGCTCTGGATTTTGGACCCCATTTCAAGGATCTCCAATTGGTCATTGACCAGCCGGGTCACTTTTTTCAATCGTTTATTGACATCCAAAAGCTCGATAACTTTCTGCTTTTCCAAGACAGGTGCATTGATGGTGGAGGCCACCATGTCCGCAAGAATATTGGGCTCCTGCAATGATTTGATCATATGACCCATTTCTGAGGGAAGCCCCGGAGACAGCGATACAATTTTCTCATACTGTTCAATAATATTGGCCATCAAGGCTCTATTTTCTTTATTTTTGCCATTATTTTTGCTTTCCATGACACCAATTTGGGCCTGCATATATTTTTTGTCCTGAAGGAATTTTATGACCCTGAAACGGCTTAAGCCCTGTATTAAAAGTTGGGCTTTATCATCTTCCATTTTGGACATTTTTAAAATAACAGCGACTGTACCGATTCGATAAAGATCGTCTGCCGTATGTTTGGAATCAATATCAGATCGCTTGGATAATAACAGCCCCAGCATTCGGTTCCCGGACATGGCTTCATCAATCAGCTCGACGGCTTCATTTTGAATCAATACCAGGGGCAACACCATTTTAGGAAAAAGATTGGTTTCAACAATGGGAAGGATGGGAATGATATCCGGGATGTTATCTGATGTTATATTGCGTGAAGAATGCCTGAGATCATCCATTATAGTCTGGTTCCTTTTGGAATCTATGGCTTAAATGAAATCCAGGGAAATATTTCGTTTTCGCTTAATCTTTTCACTGAACAGTTTTCCCAAAGTAAGCTCCAAAAATCCATTTAAAAATGTAGCGGATACTTTTTCAACATCAATCATATTTGGCAGATAAAGAATTCGCTCAAACTGTCCGAATTGTATTTCTGCAAGCCGGTATGTAGCTGTCTGATCCTGATGATTACTTCTCCTGCTTCCTGACATTTTGACGGCTTTGTTACTCACTTCAATAACAATATCTTCTTTTCTTACACCCGCTATCTCAGCTTGGATAATAATCTCACTTCTTGTTTCAAATATATCCATCTGAGGTTTCCACACTTGTTTTGAAAAACAAAACATGGGATTGACAGAATGAAACATCTCTTCAAAAGATTTCTCTTCAGTAGATTGTGTTTCAATATTATCCCCAAACCGAATTTCTATGTGTTTCATATAAAACTCCTGATGACACCGTTAAATCCATCATCTGATGATTTAATGAGAATACCATTTGAGTCAGATATTGTAAAGCTTGATTTTTTAAGATTAGAAGCAGATTTTGATGAGATTTAGCTTTTCAATGGACTTGGATAATCCGATGACCTTGGCCAGGTCAAGATATACAGGCAAGCCTGCCAGGGCTGTCATGCCGCTTTGAGTTTTTTCTTCTTCATACTTGTAATGGTAATAGGCCTTGTGACATAATATGTTTCACCTCGTTGATGATAAGTTTTTGCTTGCACAAACATTCTATCTGCTTGCGCCATCAAGCGCAACGAGGTTTTTTATTTTTTTGATGGTGAATTGGGGTTGATCATGGGTTTAAAAACGGAGTGAAAAAGTGATGGCGATTCAAAAAAATGGACTGTTTTGGTATGCTTTAATCGGTATTTTTTTGATTTTTTTTTCAGGCTGTGCCAGCCTGGATAAGGCCGATTGCCGTCAGGGGGACTGGTTTGGAATCGGGTATGAGGACGGTGTCAGGGGATGTCCGGCATCACAAATCGGGAACCATAGAAAAGCCTGCTCAAAGTATGGGGTGAAACCCGATTACCAGGAATATGAAAGCGGGCGGATCAAAGGCCTGGAAAAATATTGTACTGCGCAAAACGGTTACCGGTTGGGGAAAAAAGGATATCGATACAATGCGGTCTGTCCGGATCATATGAAAGATCCTTTTCTGGAGGCCTATCACCTGGGAAAGACTGTTCATCAGATCAAGAAGGATATTAAAGCCACCCAAAGAAAAATAAACCATCTAAAAACTGATATTCAAAAAAATAAAGAAAAAATTTCAGGCAAGGAAAAGGAGCTGGTCAAAGACGGTATTAAAAGTAGTAAAAGAAAAATAATTTTAGAAGATATTCGGTCTCTTGAAGAGGATATTAAAGAAAATCGATCTCAAATAAGGCACTTTCGGCAAATGGTCGAGGAGAATGAATTTGACCTTGACCGGATTGAGTCACATATCGAATTTGATTAATATCCTCTTTTGATTGTTGTGCAGTACTTTTATTCCAATAAGCCGTAGGTCGTAACTATTTTATGCATTTTCAACTCCGGTTTATACAGATGGGTGAACTGGATCATTTGCTTGTGCTTGGAAAATATGGCATGGAGTTCATCAAATCTTTTCCAGCCGTTATCCACAAGTTTTTTATATTTTTTTTCAAGATGTTTATTCACATCATCATTGCCTGCCTGGGTCATGTCCGACAGTTTATAAGAGATCTTATACCCGTCCGCACTGGATTTGACTTTTTCAAACTCAGCACCGGGATATGCTGTAATCCCAAAGCCAGCCAATTTTTTTTCCAACCCCTCTTTTGTCAACAAAGGATCAACGGCTTTTTTCTCCACGACAGCCTGCTTTTTTTGAACCGGTGCTTTATTGTCTGCCTCATCTGTCTTTTGAGATGAACAACCGCTAAATGCAAAAATCAGGGCCGCCAATCCCACAAAAATTAATTTTTTCATCCTGCTGTACCTCCTTTACGGTAATTATTTTTTATGAACTTGAACTGTTTCTTAGAAACGCTTCAAGTTTATCCAGATTTTCTTGAGATGCTCTGGGAATAGTTTTCATTTTTTTATAATATTGCGCTGCCTTTTCAAATAATACCCGTTTTTCCGTTCCTTTTTGTTTTTCCGCCAGAATAATATATGCATGGGCTGCGTATCTTATATTTTCATCAATGGGGTCCAGTCCTGCCGCTTTAACAGCCATATCCCTGCCCCGTTCATCATCATTCTCCTGCCAGGCGATAACAGCAAGATTCCGATAGGCCAGGGCATAATTTTTATTTAACTCGACAGCCTTTTTCAAGGCCTTTATAGCGGTCTCATTTTCCTTGAGCTTATAACAGGATACACCGTAATCGTTCCAGATGACTTCATTTTCCGGGAGACATTGAAGAGCCTTTTCATACAACTCTTTTGCCTGTTTATATTCAAGCTTTAACAAAAACTGATAAGCTTCTTTTGCCAGGGCAATACAGTCGGTATCTTTGCTGGTTCCATACCGGGTCAGCACATCACGCTCTTTATCACCGGCATCCTTTTTACCGTCCCGCAGGGTCAATTGATATTGTCTTTGACATAAACGTTCGAATCCGGGTTCCTGTTCAAATTGAAGGATATATGTTCCCGGTGTTTTAATATTTATCGTACAGGGAAGAAAAAGTTCTTCAATAACCTCAGTCCGGCCATCGGAAGAAAGGAGCTTTCCTTTGATCGGAATTTTTTCTCCTTCGGATTTGATCATATCACAGAATATTTCTCCGGGATTCTGGACGGTAAACCTATAATTATCTTGATCAAATCTTGGCAGTAAAAGTGCTTTTATGGTCTGGTTTAATTTTATGGGAGCTGCCTTTAACGGGGTATCATTGGGTTCAAAAGGGTCTTTCTCATCCGGTATAAAACCAACTTGAAGATTCGCAGGAGGATCTATTATATACTTGTGATCTTCACTTTTTGTAGAAAGACTTATCAATTTTTTACTATCAATCCGAACAGCAGCCGGTAAGTAAATCGTTGGCCCTTCTCCTTTTCCATCAGAATCATAATGATAAAAAGCAACATCAAATGGAATATTTCGATCATGGTTGAACACCACATATCCGGGCTGATCACTATTTACCAGGTAATAATCTTCATCGCCACTTGAATATGCTATCGGAATTGATTTACCCGGCTGAATCTTATAGGCTGTTTCAGGTGTGTTATTGGGCTCGCCGACATCCCGGGCTTCATGAAATCTCAGGGTAAATTGATAATGCAGACGGTTCCAACCGTTCTGACCGACCAGTTCGATATAATATTGACCCGGGATAAGATAAGAAGTCGCAGGGGGAGCATAAAACCCAATCCCCTTTTTTTGCTGATTAAAGATGCTGTAATGGATATCAACCCCATGCTCTTTTTTGCTGTCGATAAGCGGCGAAATAAGCTCTTTAGACAATACTTCCAGATATCCGGGAGTTTTTATCTCAAACCTATAATAATCTGAATCGTTTTCTCCTATGAATCCCACAACCATCTGAGCATCCGGCAATATTTCAACTGCCTGATCAATTGTATTATTGGGTTCTGCAGGATCAAATTCTTCCATAAAATTCAGCTCAAAGTTACAGGGGATATCGCTATGACTTTCACCTATTTCGGGTTCTATCCGGACCACCCATTCTCCCTTGGTCACCCGCTGGGCCGACGGCAATGGGTACCACCGGTGATTAACCCGGGTCCACCCGTTTTCCTGCCGATAATAGCTGGCCAGCGGGGTGATGGCCCTATTCCCCTGGCCTGTTGATTTCAAGGTAAGATACCCTGGGGTGTTTATCTCAACCAGCCGATAGGTGGCAGTGTCTGGTTTATCAAATTTTACTGCAAAAGGGATATCAATGGGCGTGGGTTTGGCAGCGTACAAGGATTGACCATCCGCATACCAGCCCACCTTAATGGTCAGCGGATCATTTTCACTCCATGGGATTTCTTCGCCTGCCGCAGGCGTCTGGGCAATAATTGTATTGTTCTTTTTTTCATCGGCAGTACGCTGTTTTGTCCACTGAACTCTCGGCATATTGGCCTGGCGCAATGTTGTTTTTGCGTCATCAACAGATTCGCCGACAATGTTTGGGACAATAAGCTTATAATCTTTTGGGGGCCGAATCACCGTCAGTTCAATCAGGGTATCCGCAATCACCCTGCCCGGACCTGATTTCGGAGACTGATCTGCAATGGTCAGCCATTTATCGCGGGGCGTATTGACCCTGGGGATTTTATATATAATTTTTATCCGTTTAAATTGCCCTAACATACGCCGGGCTGTGCGGATATCCCGGCCGATTACATTGGAAACGGCATATGTGGGCAGCATTCCCACATGATAATATACCATATGGCCGGTTTCCACTTCTTTTCCCGGCAACGGGTTCTGGTCAACAATTTTTCCAACGCGATTCCTGCGCCTGACAATGGCCGTGCCTGAACGAGCCGGTTTTAATCCAGCCGCTGTCAATAACTCACGGCCCCGGGTATCTGTGTTTCCTTTCAAATTCGGAACGTTTACCAGTGGTGCAGTCCGGTTGATTTTTATCCTCAGCGTTCCCGGCATGGCAAATTGCCCGGGAAAAGTCGGCCAGCCCAGCCGCATCCGGCGGTGCAAATTTAACTGGTATTCCACGCCGGGAGTGGCATCATTAAGCGTGGTCACGCCTAAAAAGTTTCTTCCAAACCGATCATGATCCCAGACAACAAAGGCAAATCTCGCCGTTATCTGGTCTGCAGGATATGTTTTTATTATTTTATACTGCCATGTCGGATTCAAGGTGTTGTTTTTAAGCGGGGTTTTCCCAATCAATTCCTCTTTGCCGGTATAGGCATAAACCTCTATATAAGGATCGGATTTTCCCTCCGGTCCCCAATCCTTATTTTTCAAGCCCCGGGCCGATACAATCTCAACTGTCCATGTCGCGGATGCCGCCTGGGCCCATTCCTGGTTAACGATGCATGAAAACAGGACCATTAATGCTATCAAAATAAAATTTAATTTTTTAGTCATGGGTTTTTCCTCCAAATCAAAGAGAACAATTGGACTGGGGAGGAATATTACGCCCATCTCCATACAAAATCAAACAATAACATGAACTGGATTTAAAAAGTCTTACCAGGCGATTGAACAAAGTTAAAATTACTTGAATATACAGCCGGCAGGAAGATAAAATCAGGCCTTGTAATGAAGTGTCAGGCAATATATTATTTACTTAAATTTTTTGAAAATAAAAGGAATTGATATGGCAGCAGCAAGGGTTCCCAGAGCAGCCAGCTGGGTTGCAAAAATTCCCGACAGTGGAACAGCCAGGACTGAGTACCAGGATGTCAGCTTATAACGATCATGTAAGAAAGATAACTCAACTTTCGGAGGAGTAACTTCACTTTCAAGCCCTTTCCAATGTAGGCTTTTGTCGGTTATGAAGGCCGAAATATACAAGTGCTTCGCCCATTATTAGGTCG
>Ga0190327_1000141_pt1 | contig 11575 bp, 11 predicted proteins | sample 48720401_MG_FD_161667 | JGI IMG/M metagenome (GOLD analysis project Ga0190327, IMG submission 161667) | Hydrothermal vent sediment bacterial communities from Southern Trench, Guaymas Basin, Mexico - 4872-04-0-1_MG | ecosystem: Environmental > Aquatic > Marine > Hydrothermal vents > Sediment ... | reverse complement strand
CCTCTATTCCTCTCTGACTCAGATTGATGCCATGTTTATGGGCAATTGAGGCCATCCAGTTTGCCCCGATTCTTCCGGGTGCAAGAATAACATAGGGTGCCTTGTATTTAGCTTTGTCCGTTATAACTCCCCGGATATGGCCGTCTTTTACAATGATATCAATGACATCTTCTTCAGTTTTTATTTCAAGGCATTTTGACTGGATATACGCTGCCACTCCAGCAATATGACCTGGCAGCCGATCCGAGCCCAAATGCTTTTGCTTGATCAGTAAAAGATCAATGCCAAATCGTTTGGCCTCTTTTCGGATTTGTTTTGCCGCTTCCATATCGGTGGGATAGACTGGGCCATCCATTTTGAATTTTGTAAAGATTTTTTCTGTTTCATCAATGAGGTTTTGCGCGTCGCTCAATGGCATAAACTGGGTCAAATCTGTTTTCCCAAGCCGGGGAATGAAGTTGAGTTTACCATCAGAATAAAGACCTGCCCCGCCCACTCCGGACAGAATGTTGCAGGGGTCACACTGAAAACATTTTTGAAGATTATGGTTTGGACATTTCCTTTTTAAAGGGCTCTTGCCTTTTTCGATCATCAATACATTCAGACTGGAATGTTCTTTTAACTGATAGGCCGCAAAAAGCCCGGCAGGTCCACCGCCCACGATGATTACATCATACTTCATACATCACCTGAATATTTAAAATTAGAATCAATCTTTAATAAACCGGTTTGATAAGAAAAGGCAAGTCCTCTTTTTATCTCAAATACTTGTAAAGAAATCTGTATATTGGTATAGGTTGTGTTCTGGTGGTGAACCGGTAATGTGAGCGGAAGGAAATCAAAATTTTTCCCTTGCCGGAAAATCTTTAATTATTTGGAAGTATGGGATTTACAAATTGGGTAATAAAAATAACGGTAAATTTATCGTTTTTGAAGGAATTGACGGGTCCGGGAAAAGTACTCAGATAAAACAGATATCAAAGCGGCTTAAAGCGATTGATTATAAAGTCTATTCGACATTTGAACCTACTGACGGACCGATCGGTTCTTTAATCCGGCAGATGCTTTCAGGGAAAATTCCGACTGATCAAAGAACCATTGCTTCTCTCTTTGCAGCGGACAGGACAGATCATCTGGTGAATAAAGTGAGTGGCATCCGCCATAAAATTGATCAGGGTGAGATTATATTATGTGACAGGTATTATTTTTCATCGTATGCGTATCATGCCCAGTATATTGATATGGAATGGGTGATTCATGCAAATTCTCTTAACGCAGAGATATTAAGGCCGGATGTGACCATTTTTATTGATGTTGACCCGGATATTTGTCTTGAAAGAATAAAAAACAGCCGCAGCAATTTTGAAATGTATGAGAAACTAGATGTCATGAAAAAGGTCAGAGCCAACTACTTTAAAGCCTTTGATGCATTAAAGGGTCTTGAGACAATTGCCATCATTAATGGAAACAGCGCCATGGAAATAGTTGAAGATGCGATTTTGCATGAAGTCAAAAAGATTATTAAAATTAGCTAAAGGCAAACAACAGGTATGAGAGTAAAAAGCCAGAAAAAAGTTTGTGTCATAGATGGTCAGGGAGGGGGAATCGGGTCCATAATTATTAAAAAACTTAAAGAACGGTTTGAAGAGAGAATAGAAGTTCTGGCTCTTGGAACCAACGCCATTGCTACAGCTCAGATGCTAAAGGCAAAGGCAAACAAAGGAGCTTCCGGCACCAATGCAATTGTTCAGACGGTACAAAAGGCGGATGTTATTATCGGGCCTGTGGGGATTATTATGCCCCATGCAATGATGGGAGAAGTGACCCCCTTGATGGCAGAAGCCGTATGTTCTGCCGACGCAAAAAAAATTCTTCTGCCGCTGACCCAAGAAAATCTGGAAATTGTTGGGGTGAGCAGTCTGCCCCTGCCTCAACTGGTAGATGAACTATTGGATAAACATTTATTTTTTTTATAATATACGAGGAGTGAAAGTGTGATGTGCGAAGCAAATGCATATTTAGTTGAAACTGACAGCAAGTCTGGTGAACCGAATGAAACATTGTTAATGGAAGCTGTTGATAAGGTCGAACCGGATGAAGACGGTATCCTTCTTATTTCTATCTTTGGTGAGCAAAAATTTATCAAAGGCCATATCCACGCATTATCACTGGTGGATCATAAGGTATATATTAAACAGAGTGGTGAGTAGTGCGGTCAATTTTCGGGGGTAATTTTGGTGAAATACATTTGTTTATCAATTAGCTTTTTCACCTTTCGGTCACTTATCTTATCCTGCGGCCCCACCTCTCCAAATAATAAAGGTGATGTGGGGTTGTGTTTTTCAAAATTTTTAAGAACTATATCTCTATTGTAATTTGCGTAGCAGTATAAACAACCATGCTTACAAGTGTTGTATGCTCCAATATCTATACTGGTTACACAACCACAGGCTTCACGTTGATTTTTATCCTTCTCTATTCTTATTTTTCCTCGGCAAAGTTCTTCAACCAGTTCATCATCAATGCACTTTCCATGGGTAATACCAATTGAAGATAATTCGATTTCTTCCGAACAGGTTTCTATGGCTAAATCATACTTTCCAGCTATAGATTTCATCGCTTCTGCAAGTTGATGCCTTATCTGCTCCTTAAATTCAATTAGATTAACCGGCTTAAGATTTCTTTGACACTTTTTATAAAAATCTATAAAGCTTATAATGCATTTATTTGTGTGTCTATGAAGTTTTGATGCAAGATATTCAAAATATTTTATGTGGTAGCCTATGGTAATTTTTTCAGTAAGTAAAATCGGATCATAGCGCCATATAACTCTGTTTTTCCCTATTCTTTCAGATAGATTTATAAATGTATCAATAATGCCTTTTTTTAATGGGACATTAGGTTCAATCTTTTGATCATAGGAATTAAGTGTAAATTGGAAATAGTATGCAATGCCGAGATCATCAATGATTTTTAAATCTGGAATTATTTTTTTGGGATTTTTTGTCCAGAATACAATGCAATCCACAACATCTGGTTTAAGTGAAATTTTACTGATTTGTTTAGGGTTTATTGGATTTTTTACATAAACAAAGCCTTCTTTAACCCTATTATAAAACCATTCACTATAAAATGCTGGGATATCTGTTCTACGACTTGCACTTATGATCATAATATTTCAAGGTCTATATTAAACAATCAATGCTATTGGCTTAAGAGACTTGATGATGAACCACCATAAAGGTCATGAAGTTTCTTTTATTTTTTTCATGACCTTTATGGTAAAAACAGGTTTACCAGCCCAGGACCAGGTAATCGTGCATTGAGGTAGCTGCAGCTCGACCCGCACCCATGGCAAGGATGACGGTTGCAGCACCGGTTACAATGTCGCCACCTGCCCAGACACCTCTTTTGGATGTTTTTCCGGTTTCAGGGTTGGCCACAATATTGCCCCATCGGTTCAGGGCAAGGCCCGGAGTTGAGTTTGTTAGTAAAGGATTGGCATTGGATCCTACAGATACAACCACAAGATCGCAGTCAAATTTGTATTCAGAGCCTTCAATGGGGATGGGTCGCCGCCGACCTGAATCATCCGGTTCACCCAGTTCCATTTTAAGGCATTCCATTCCTGTCAGGCGACCATTCTCATCCCCAAAGAACTGGGTGGGATTGGTCAAAAGGACAAATTCAATTCCCTCTTGTTCTGCATGATGGAGTTCTTCTGCCCTTGCCGGCATTTCATCACGGGATCTTCTATAGACAATTTTTACAGAGTCTGCGCCAAGCCTCATGGCTGTTCGGGCCGAGTCCATGGCAACATTACCGGCACCTAAGACAACCACGTTTTTACCCCGTGCAATGGGCGTGTCATATTCAGGAAAGAGATATCCTTTCATCAGGTTGGTACGGGTCAGATATTCGTTCGCTGAATAGATGCCAATCATGTTTTCCCCTGCAAGGTTCATAAATCTTGGCAGGCCTGCTCCCACGCCGATATAGGCCGCGTCATAGCCCTCTTCAAACAGTTCATCAATGGTGACGGAAGCACCAACCACAGAATTACATTCAATGTTTGCCCCCATTTTTTCAAGTGCGGCAACTTCTGAAGCAACGATTTCTTTTGGAAGTCTGAATTCGGGAATGCCATAGACCAGTACCCCACCGGGTTTATGAAATGCTTCAAAAATGGTGACCTCGTGCCCTTTAAGTAACAGGTCACCGGCAACCGTAAGACCGGATGGGCCCGAACCAATGACCGCCACTTTTTTTCCGGTTTTTTCAGCAACAGAAGGGGATTCACCCGCTCCATTTTTCCGTTCCCAGTCAGCGGCAAATTTTTCAAGATATCCAATGGCAACGGGATCGCCTTTTTTGCCGACGATACATCGTCCCTCGCATTGATCTTCCTGGGGACAGACACGTCCGCAAACCGCCGGAAGTGCATTTGTTTCCCATAATTTTTTTGTAGCGCCGGAAAAGTTACCTTCAGCAATTAATTTAATAAATTCGGGTATTTTAACGGAAACCGGACATCCTTCCACACATAGCGGTTTTTTGCATTGCATGCATCGTGAGGCTTCCAGTATGGCCATTTCAGGGGTAAGTCCTAAGGGGACCTCATCAAAATTTCTTCTTCTTAGATTTGGGTCCTGTTCAGGCATTTTTGCCCTTGGTACTTTTATTTTTTTCGATTTCTTATCTACCATTTATTCCTCCATATAACCAACCGTGATGGTATATTTTATTGTGTGTTGCATTTTTCATAGGCTTCCAGGCTTTTCTTTTCATCATCAAGATAAGAAGCCAGGCGCTTGGCCAGTTCATCAAAATCCACTTTGTGACCATCAAATTCCGGGCCATCCACGCAGGCAAATTTTGTATCATTGCCTATGGTTACGCGGCAGCAGCCACACATACCCGTGCCATCCACCATAATCGGGTTAAGGCTGACAAGGGTCTTGACATTCTTTTCTTTGGTGATCAGGCTGCAGAATTTCATCATGGGGATGGGACCTATGGCAACAACAAGGTCAATATCTTCTTTCTCCAGTATATCTTTCATTACATCCGTCACAAATCCATGGTGGCCATGGGATCCGTCATCTGTACAAATATGAAAATGGTTGGATGCAGCTCTCATTTGCTCTTCCATGATTAATAGATCATAGCTTCTGGAGCCCAATATGGTGGTTACTTCATTGCCAGCTTTTTTTAGCGCCTGGGCAATGGGATGAAGAACCGCAATTCCGGTTCCGCCGCCAACGCAGACCACTTTTCCGACCTTTTCAACATGCGTCGGCGTTCCAAGAGGACCAATTAAGGCATAAAAGTCATCGCCAATTTTTAAATTTTTAAATCGGGCTGTGGATTTTCCAACTACCATATAAATAATGGTGATGGTGCCTTTTTCCGGGTTTGTATCTGCCATGGTTAAGGGGATGCGCTCTCCTTTTTCATCGGCTTGAAGTATCACGAATTGCCCGGGTTTGGCTTTTTGTGATATGCGGGATGCTTCGATTTCGTTAAGAATAATGGTTCCCTGAGCCATCTCTTCACGAGCTACAATTTTTGCCATTTTTTCCTCCTGTTCTATATCTCACTATTTTAAGCAGCATTTCAAATCAGTATTTGACTGAAAAATTTCATCCAATCAATACCTTGAATTTAAACAAAAAATAATACTTAGAAAAGCTTAATAAAGCAAGTATAAAAGAGGTCAATTTTTTGCTTGACTTAATCATAGAAGAATAGTAGGAAATAATCCTATCGATTTAGTTGGGTTATTGAAATTGAGTTTTATAAATCAATCAGGGGATTGAAACATGTCAAAAATTAAACCATTTCAGCTGATTATTTTTGCGATCATTGTCTTGTTCTTTTTGTTTCCCTTTATTGGGCAAACCACTATTAAAAAGAGTGACGATGATAAAAGAGTGGATCATATTACGATTCAGCTTGGAGCGGAATTAAGCAAAGAAGAAATGCCGACAGTCGGTTTTCTGCATGATCTTCACACCCAGGCGGTTGAAGGAAAATGCGCAACCTGTCATATTGAAAAAGAGGGTAGTTTTGTCTTTGAATTCAAAAGGACAACCGAAAAAGCGTCCATGGAGTTGTATCATGACGAATGCATTGCCTGTCATGTGGAGAAAAAAGCATCCAGTGAAAAAGCAGGGCCTCTTACGGCGGACTGCCGATCCTGTCATGTCGCAAAAGAACCTATAGAATCCTCCTGGACAAAATTAAATTTTGATAAATCGCTTCATTTTGTCCATGAAAATTCAGACCGGATTAAGACTAAGGATACGGCAAATAAAGATAATTGCAGTGCATGTCATCATAAATATAATGAAAAAACAAAAGAGATATTTTATCTCAAGGGTGAGGAAGAATCCTGTGCCTATTGCCATAAATCGGAAAAACAGGACAATATAAAACCGATTCGACAAGCCTCTCATAATGCTTGCGTAACATGTCATCAAACTTTGAAAAGTGAAAAGACAGAAGCCGGACCCGTAACCTGCAATGGCTGTCATGATAAAAAAGAACAACTGAAGATTAAAAAAAGGACTGATATTCCTCGGCTCAAACGGAATCAGCCGGATGAAGTCGCTATGACAGGTTGGCAGATTGGGGGTGAGGGGACAAAAAATTACATGAAGGGTGTGGCGTTTAACCACAAAGGGCATGAAACAAGGGCTGAAAGCTGTAAAGTATGTCACCATGAAACATTAAAAAAATGTAATGACTGTCATAAGACAGACGGAGGAGATTCAAAGGGCGGGTTTGTCAGTCTTGAACAAGCGATGCATAATCCTGGCAGTGATAGAAGTTGTATGGGATGTCATAAGACACTTACAAAAAATTCAGATTGTGCCGGTTGCCATTTTCAGCTCCCCGCTAAAAAGGATAATTCCGACTCATGTCAAATATGCCATAATTTGCCGCAGGCACAATTAGAGATCATGGATTCCAAGGAAGTTGCAAGAAAGGCATTAACTGATTTGTCGAAAGAATACAATCGGGTTGAAGAAGACAAAATTCCTGAAACAGTCGTTATCGATGTGTTAGCCAATGAGTATATGCCAAGCCAGTTCCCCCATAGAAAAATGGTTCAGGCGATATCTTTAAGAGTTGAAAAAAGCAATATGGCCAAGGTGTTTCACACGGATCAGGCCGGGTTGTGTATGGGATGCCATCACAATAGCCCTAAAACGCCCGAGCCCCCTAAATGTGCATCCTGTCACAGTAAAAAAGGCCCGGCCATAGGTGAAGGATTGGATGACAGACCGGGATTGAAAGGTGCCTATCATGGCCAGTGTATCACCTGTCATCAGAAAATGGACGTTAAATCTGTCGCAGCAACGGATTGTATTAAATGTCATGAGAAAAAGAAATAAAAGTTTTAAAGGATATAAATAATAAGGGTAAAATTATGGCTATTTCTCGTAGAAAGTTTTTGGGTTCCCTTGGAGCGGCTATCGGTGCTACCACCACTGGTTCCCTGACAAAAGCCTATGGTGCCGCAAACAAACATTTCAACGGATATCCGGGAAGCTCAGGGGTTTTGCATGATACAACCTTGTGTATTGGATGCCGAAAATGCGAACAGGCCTGCAACACGGTAAATGATTTGCCGCAACCGGAGAAGCCGTTTGACGATTTAAGTATTCTGGATAAAAACCGGCGGACTCAGGCGGATGCGTTTACGGTTGTCAACCAGTTTGGTGCTGATGAAAAAGTTTTTGTAAAAAAACAATGCAACCATTGTCTTGAACCGGCTTGTGCCTCTGCCTGTTTTGTTAAGGCATTAAAAAAAACACCGGAAGGCCCGGTTGTGTATGATGCGTCTTTGTGCGTAGGATGCCGGTATTGCATGGTAGCCTGTCCTTTTGAGATCCCCGCCTATGAGTATGATAATGTTCTTACGCCAAAAGTGACAAAATGTACCCTATGTGCGCCTCGTTTAAAAGAAGGCAAACTTCCGGGTTGTGTGGAAGTCTGTCCCAGAGAAGCCTTGATTTTTGGAGAAAGAGAAGCGCTGATAAAAATTGCCAGATCCAGAATTCAAAAGCATCCTGATCAATATGTGGATCATGTGTATGGCGAACATGAAATGGGCGGGACAAGCTGGCTTTATCTTTCCGGGAAACCCTTTGAAACCATTGGTATGAGAGAAGACTTAGGAACAATATCAGCGCCTGAACTGACGTCTGGACCACTTTCAGCGGTCCCCATCGTTGTGGGGCTCTGGCCGGTATTATTGACCGGCGTATATGCCATTTCCAAGAGAAAAGATAAGATAGCCAAAGAAGAAAAAGAAGATGCATTGCAGGCAGCAAGCGTTCAGGCCAATGAAGAAATGAATCAAAAGATAGAAGTGCTCAGAGAGAAAATGACCAAAGAGAAAACAGCTGCCATCAATTTTGAAGTAAAAAAAGCGCTGGAAGAAGCTGAAAAAGGCAAACAGGAGGAATAAAATGGATTTGGATAGCCAGATGCCTGAAAATAAAAAATTTACCGTATTTAATGTGGTGACCGGTATCATTCTTGTGGGGGGACTTGTGCTAACCATTCTCAGATTTACGATGGGTCTGGGTGCGGTAACCAACCTTGATAATACCAACCCCTGGGGGATATGGATCGGATTTGATCTATTGTGTGGTGTCGCCCTTGCAGCAGGTGGGTATGTCACATCTGCGGCCTGTTATATATTTGGACTGAAAAGGTTCCATTCAGCCGTCCGCCCGGCTATTCTGACCGCATTTTTGGGCTATGCCCTTGTTGTTCTGGCGCTGCACTATGATGTCGGCCGCCCCTGGCGACTGCCCTATCCGATATTTTATTCCCAGGGAACCTCATCTCTGCTGTTTGAAGTAGGGCTTTGTGTGTTTCTTTATCTGACCGTATTGTTTGTCGAATTCAGTCCTTCTGCCATGGAATGGCTGGGATTCAAGAAGCTGCGCAGTTGGGTGGTGAAATTAACCCTGTTGTTGACGATTTTCGGGGTCATTCTTTCCACGCTTCACCAATCGTCCCTGGGGGCTCTTTTTATGATTGTGCCGTCAAAGCTTCATCCCTTATGGTATTCATCCTATCTGCCGGTATATTTTTTCATTTCCAGCATTTTTGCCGGCATGTCCATGGTCATTTTTGAGGGAAGTCTTGCCCATCGCTATCTTAAATACAAAATGGATGAAACGCATTTGAGCGAAAGTCGCGGGGTTGCCTTTGGATTTGCCAAGGCAGCCTCATGGGTCATGATGGGATATTTTTGTATCAAGATCATTGGCCTTTCCATAGACAACAACTGGCATTATCTCTTCACGGGATGGGGACTCTGGTTCCTTTTGGAGATAGTTGGATTTGTCCTTTTCCCGGCCATTTTATATGCAGTGGGGTCAAGGGAAAAGAACCTTGTGCTGGTTCGGCTGGCATCCATCTGGACGGTTCTGGGAATCATATTGAACCGGCTCAATATTTCCGTTGTGGCATTTAACTGGCATCTGCCCTCAGCCCAAAGATATTGTCCCAGTTTTATGGAAATCGCCACATCTGTTTTTATCGTTACGCTTGGAATTGTGATCTACAGATTTATTGCAACCCGGATGCCCATTCTTCATGAACACTCTGATTATAAGGCCCATTAGACGGATAAAGGAGAATACTTTGGAAACCATTATTTTTACACTTCAGGATTTCATGACGCATACCAAAGGGATAACGTATATTATCATGGGGGGAATTCTGATTTTTATGCCGCTTTTTTGGAAATTTTTAACGGATAGAGAAAATGATTAGTAACTTATATGGAGGGTTAAATCATGCATGATCTTTTAACAGGCATCTTCTTCTGGAGTGCTCTGGGGATTTGTCTGATGGGAATGCTTGTGCGATTTATCATGTATTTCAAGGGCTTAAGCTGGCGGTTGGACAGGGTAGCGTATACCTCGTACCCGGGCGCTGGATTTAAAGGGGCAGTCCGGTCTATCTATAAATGGCTGATTCCTTTTGGAACCTATGGCTGGCGGACCCAGCCGTTCATTGCCGTTGTTTTTTTTGGATTCCATATCGGCGCTGTTCTGATTCCTCTTTTTTTGTTGGGACATAATTTGTTCCTCAAGGAAAAACTGGGGATTTCATTTTTTACTTTAAATGCTGCTTTTGCGGATATATTAACCTGGACTGTGGTTGCCAGTGCTTTTTTCCTTGTGTTAAGACGACTGGTTCTTCCTGAGGTCAGGATAATGACCACACTCTACGACTATTTTATCCTGGCCATATCTATTGCGCCCTTTGTTACAGGGCTTTTTGCCCGATACCAGATCGGGGAGTATTCATTTTGGTTGAATATGCATATTTTTTGTGGAGAGCTCCTTTTAATTGCCATTCCCTTTACCAAGCTGTCTCATGTTTTTTTGTTCTTTGCATCCCGTGCCCAGCTTGGAATGGATTTTGGAATTAAGAGGGGAGGAATGAAAGGGACAAAAATGGCTTGGTAGATAATACCTGTTATGCCTAAGTTTTAAGGAGAACAATCCATGCCGGAAGGAACACTTTGTAACAAAACGCCTGTTGATACAGCAGAAGGTATTACGACACTATTGTCAGATACCAGCGGGGATACCTATTATCAGGAAATGAAGGAACTGGAAGTTGACAGTGACCTTTTGTGGAAAACCATACAGAATACCTGCAAGTCACGCATGAAAACTTGGCTTGAAATTTGTGCCCATTGCGGCATGTGTGCCGAATCCTGTTTTCTTTACCTGGTCAACGGCCGGGACCCCAAACAGGTACCTGCGTATAAGATTCAATCTACCCTTGGTGAAATTATCAAAAGAAAGGGAAAGGTGGACAATCAATTCATGCGGGATACCATGGAGGTCGCATGGGCAAAATGCACCTGCTGTAACAGATGTGGCATATATTGTCCCCATGGGATTGATACGGGCATTATGTTTGGTTATCTCAGGGGCCTTCTGTACCAGCAGGGCTTTGTGCCCTGGGAGTTGAAAATCGGTGCGGGGATGCACCGGGTTTATAGAGCGCAAATGGATGTCACAGATGCGGATTTTGTCGATACTTTTGAGTGGATGGTTGAGGAGTATGAAGATGACTATCCCGGGCTTACCGTTCCGGTTGATAAAGAAGGTGCTGACATCATGTACACGGTGAATGCAAGGGAAGTAAAGCACTATCCGGAAGATCTTGCCGAAGCCGCTATCCTCTTCCATATAGCCGGTGAGAACTGGACGGTTCCTTCTAAAGGGTGGGAGGAGACAAGCCTTGCCATGTTTGCCGGTGATTGGGCGGCCTGCAAGATGCAGGTGGAAAGCGTATATGACGCTATGGAGAGATTAAAGCCGAAACGGATGATTGGAACCGAGTGCGGTCATGCCCACAGAGCAACCGTTATCGAAGGGCCTTATTGGGCGGGACGAAAGAATGGTCAACCCCCTGTTGAGTCCATCCATTATGTCGAATGGCTGGCAGAAGCACTCAACACGGGAAAACTTAAAATTGATCCGTCTAAAAGGATAAAAGAGCCGGTGACCCTCCAGGATTGACAGTA
>Ga0190327_1000138_pt1 | contig 11743 bp, 7 predicted proteins | sample 48720401_MG_FD_161667 | JGI IMG/M metagenome (GOLD analysis project Ga0190327, IMG submission 161667) | Hydrothermal vent sediment bacterial communities from Southern Trench, Guaymas Basin, Mexico - 4872-04-0-1_MG | ecosystem: Environmental > Aquatic > Marine > Hydrothermal vents > Sediment ... | reverse complement strand
CGTCTTAAAAATAGTCCAAAGCCCTTTTTCTGGTAAAAAAACAAAAAATAGAAAAAAAATATAGAAGAGGGCCTTCCAAGAACTATTTTTTAGAAATACTCATAGTTTCTGCAAGAGGCTCTATAAAATAAAAATTAGAATAGAGATAAGTAAAAAATGGTTGTCATGGCATTTAAATTTATATAAAAAATGCCATTGAAACAGGCAACCCGGCGATGAATGGAGACAGGCATATGGGTTCGACAAAACAATTTGGCCAACTGCTCAAAGTTGATCTAAGTTCAGGCCGATGTGTTCTTTCAGCAGGTCCTGAAGCTGCTTTAGAGTATATCGGAGGACGTGGATTTAATATCTGGTACCTCTATCATCATCTCCCTTCTAAGATAGATCCTCTGGCTCCTGAGAACTTACTTCTGTTATCATGTGGTCTTCTCACAGGGTCATCCGCCCCGACCTCGGCAAGGCTGCACCTGAATGCGCTCTCACCTTTGACCGGAATATTGGGCAGTTCAAATATCGGTGGTTATGCAGGGGCCTGGCTTCGATCCTGTAATATTGCCTCCATTATTATCTCAGGAAAATCACAAAAACCTGTTTACCTTTATATTGATTCCAATGGTGCCCGTTTTGAAGACGCTTCTCATCTTTGGGGGCATGATGCCTTTGAAACCCAGGATATGATTCAACACTCCCACAAAAATAAAAAATTAAAAATTCTGGCTATTGGACAGGGAGGTGAAAGCAAGATACGGTTTGCTGCGATAATGAGCGGACGGGATCATGCTGCTGGCAGGACCGGGATGGGATCGGTCATGGGGTCAAAAAATCTTAAAGCCATCGTGATTTCCAAAGGCGCTCATAAACATTTTTTTGCAGTTACGTCATTGCAAAAGAAAGCGGTCAAAGCCTATGTTTCTGAAATAAAAAAAGCTTCAGAGTTTGATTTTTTTTCAAAATATGGCGGTGAAGGATATGTTAAATGGGCAAATGATTTTGGGATCATGGGCAGCAAAAATTATAGTGAAATAGGCGTCAAGCATATTGAAAAAATTGATGGCAGACAATTGGATAAAAATATTATCCGATCCAGTGGGTGCTTTCGATGTCCGGTCCAGTGTAAGGCAGATCTTAAACTTGATGGGATGGATACCGATGAGAATTTCACAAGACCTGAATTTGAACCGGTTATCAACCTAGGGCCGAAATGCGGTCTTGATAACCTGAACCAGATTATTAAGCTGGATAATCTGTGTGGCCGTCTTGGGATAGATACCACTTCCACCGCCAGTGTCATTGCCTTTGCCATGGATCTTTTCGAAAAAAAATTATTACCTGTTCATCTGATCGGAGATCTGGACCTTTCCTGGGGAAATGCTTCAACCATGGAAAAGTTGATTTACCAGATGATTGAGGGCAGGGGCCTTGGGAAGATTTTATCTCTTGGTGTTAAGAACGCAGCCGAGTTCATCGGTAACGGCGCTTCAAAATATGCTGCCCATGTCAAGGGGCTGGAACTGACTGCCTACCACCCGATGGCCATTATGGGAACGGCTCTTGGGTATGCCGTATCCAGCCGGGGAGGGGATTATAATAATGTGTATGCCTCCCTTGAATATAGCTGGACGGAAACCGAGGCCAAAAAAGAATTTGGAACCAAGGAAGCGGTTAATATAAAATCCATAATGGCAAAAGGCAAGGTGATAAAAAAAGCCGTCATTGCCAATATTATAGTGGACAGCCTGGGGCTTTGCAAAGTACCGGTTTTGTCCCTTTTAAAGTCCTTTAATCTTGAAAATGAAGTAAGGCTCATTAATGGACTGACCGGCCTGAACATTTCAAATATTGATCTCTTTGAGGCCGGGGAAAGGATAGCCGCTCTTGAGAAGCTTTTTAATATCCGGCATGCAGAGGATAATATTGAGGATAAACTCCCGCAAATGTTTATGAATCGAGACCAAGACTCGAAATCAGTTCAGAAAAATTTTGAAACCATGTTACAGGAATACTACACCGCCATGGGGTGGGATAAGAAAGGCATCCCCCCTGAACCGGTCTATAAAACAAATTTCATCAAATTGGAGGAAAAAAAATGATTCAGTCTTCAAATATTCAAACAAGATCCGTTGGGATGAAGATATTCACCGAGGACCAGATCTGGGAAATAAAACAGGCTGCTTTTGATATTATTGAAAGAGTCGGGTTTAAATGCCAGCACAAAGAAGTTCATAAAATGATGAAACAGGCCGGTGCCTGGATTAAGGACAACAATATTAAAATTCCACGGCATATTGTTAAAGAATGCCTGGTCACAACCCCCAATGGCTGGACCATATATGACAGAAACGGCAAGCGGGCAATGGAAGTGGAGGGGGAAAAAAGTCATTATGGCACGTCCACTGCCAGTCCCTTTACGCGGGATGCATTTACCGGTGAAATCCGTAATACCAGTATCAAGGATATCGAACTGGGCGCCAAAGTGGCAGATTACCTGGACGGCATTGATTTTGTCATGCCTATGGGAACTGCTCAGGATGTACCCGGAGATGCAGCAGAAGTCCATGAATTTGAAGCCATGGTTTCCAATACCACAAAACCATCTGTTTTTATAGGGTACACTGCCCTTGGCTGTGAATATGTATATGAGATGGCAGCCGTGATTGCCGGGGGACAGGAAAAGTTAAGCCAGAAACCGTTTATTATTGCCTATCCTGAAGCTATTGCACCTCTTTTTTTCCCCGATGAAGTTGTTGAGCGTATTTTTGTGGCAGCAGACCGGTTTATGCCCCAGTTACCGGGTTCAACCGTTCAGGCAGGTGCCACAGGTCCGGTTACACTGGCAGGACTTATCACTCTGATCACGGCTGAATCACTCATCCATATCACCATTGCCCAGCTGCGAAAAAAAGGATGTCCGGTTGCCATGAGCGGTAATGTTGGTATTCTTGACATGAAGACAGCCCTCATGGCAATGGGCGCTCCGGAAAATAACCTGGCCCTTGCTGCCCAGGCCGAGGTGGCACAGTCTTTTAATCTGCCCACCTGGGGCCTGGCCGGTGCAACGGATTCAAAAATGCTGGATGCCCAGGCTGGCATTGAAAGCGCCTTTTCAATATTGAGCCAGGGCCTTTCCGGCCTAAACCTGATCCATGATGTCGGGTATCTGGCTGCCGGTATGGCCTGTTCCCTTGAACAGCTGGTAATGGGCAACGAAGTGGTTGGCATGACAAAACGGTTTGTAGAGGGTATTACAGTAAACTCAGAAACCATCGCCAGACAGATCATAGAAGATGTGGGACCCGGCGGTCATTTTCTGGTGCAGCAGCATACCATGGACCATTTTAAAAAAGAGTTGTGGAATGCCAAACTGATGAACCGTCAGACCATTGATGCCTGGAAATCTGCCGGCAAACCATCAATGGAAGACAGGGTAAAAGAAGAAGTCAGGATGATTTCAGAAACCCATAAACCAGCACCTTTGAGCGATAAAATTCTATCGGAACTGGACCGATTGAAAAAAGAAGGCGAAAAGGAAATTCTCGCCAAAAAACAAAAAGGATAGAGGGAAAAAATAAATGACAAGTAAAAAATATGATGCCATCATCGTTGGTGCCGGTATTATCGGCAACAGCATTGCGTATGAATTGGCTCTGAAAGGCTATAAAACCCTGAGTATCGACAAACTGGGCGGATCAGGATTTGGGTCCACTGCGGGTTCCTGTGCCATCATTCGGCTTTATTATTCATCTCCCGAAGGCGTAGCTCTTGCCCGGGAAGGGTATTATTACTGGCTGGACTGGCCAAAATATTTGAAAACCATTGATCCTGCCGGCATGGCTTATTATAAAAATACCGGGGCCATGGTCTTTAAGTCTGAAGTCAATAATAACCTGGCCCCAGTGATGGACTCACTGGATGCCCTTGGCGTTGGCTACCTGGAGCTGACTCCGGAAGAGATGAAGACATATTTGCACAAACCGGATCTTAGATCTTTCCATCCTCAGAAACTTATGGATGACCCGGATTTTGGAAAACCCACTGGGAAAAGTATCAACGGCGCTGTGTATGTGCCTGAATCAGGCTATGTAAGTGATCCCAAACTGTCCACTCATAATGTTGAACTGGCCGCCCGGAATCTGGGATCGGATTTTATGTTCAACACCGAAGTCGTTGATATTCTGAAAAAAGACGGAAGAGCCTCTGGGGTTGCCTTGAAAGACGGCACCATTATCGAAGCGCCTGTGGTGGTCAATGTGGCAGGTCCTCATTCCTATCTCATTAATCAAATGGCAGGGGTTGAAGACAAGATGAATATCAAAACCCGGGCCCTGCGGGTGGAAGTCGCTCATGTACCAAGCCCTGAAGGCGTGGACTGGGAAAACACAGGCATTATCACCTCTGATTCTGATACCGGGGTCTATACACGGCCTGAAATCGGAAATCACGTTCTTATCGGCAGTGAAGAGCCAAAGTGCGATCCCTTGGACTATGTAGATCCGGATGATTATAATGAAAATTTTACAGACCAGCTCAAAACCCAGGCCATGCGGGAGGCCATGCGGATTCCGGACCTCCCCATTCCCGGCAAAGACCAGGGGCTTGTGGATTTGTATGACGTATCTGACGACTGGTATCCCATTTATGATAAATCAGATCTGCCCGGATTTTACCTGGCTATTGGCACCAGCGGCAATCAGTACAAGAATGCACCTCCAGTGGGTTCTTTTATGAGCGAGCTCATCCAGTATTGTGAAAATGGGAATGATCATGACATCAATCCCTTGCAGTATAGGATGAAATACATTAATCATATACTGAACATTGGTTTCTTCAGCCGGAATCGTGAAATCAACAAAGATTCCAGTTTTTCAGTTATTGGATAAGGAGAGATGAACGTAGGATATAATTTTTAAGCCAACTAAATTTAATGGGAAGGGGAGGAAAACATGAGTGCTAAAATTCATCCAGCAGTAAAAGGTCTAAAAAAGGACATGGAAAAAGGAAAACTGTCCCGAAGGGAATTTATCCGTTATTCAACCTTGTTAGGGGTTTCTGCCTTCACAGCTACCCAGATGGCTGGTCTGTCATGGACGGCCAAAGCCTTTGCAGGCAAGGTGAAAAAAGGCGGTATCATCAAAATTGCCTCACCGGTTCAAAAGGTAACGCATCCGGCTCAGTTTTCATGGATTTCAGGAACCAATCAGCTTCGCCAGGTGGTTGAATATCTGACCTATACCGATGGAAACAATGTTACCCACCCCTACCTGTTGAAAAACTGGGAGGCAAGTGAGGATTTAAAAACCTGGACCCTGAATTTAAGAAAGGGGATCAAATTTAATAATGGTGATGACTTTACCGCAGACGACGTTATTTTTACATTCAGCCAGTGGCTGGATGATAAAGTCGGTTCATCCATGAAAGGAATGATTGGCGGATATATCGATACCAGTGGCATAGAAAAGGTAAATGCCCACCAAGTCAAACTTCATCTGAAGACTGCGGAAATTGCGGTGCCGGAACACCTGTTCCACTATCCGGCAATGCTCCTGAACCATAAGACCTTTGAAGGTGACTTGATCAAAGCGCCTCATGGTACCGGGCCCTATCTTTTAGAAGAATATGTTGAAGGGGAACGATGCATATTGAAACGCAGAGAGGGATACTGGAAAAAAGACACTGCCGGAAATGCTCTGCCATACCTGGATGAAATCCAATTTCTGGACATGGGCACTGAAATGTCCGCTATGATTGCTGCCATCAAATCCGGAGATATTGACATGATCGATTTTTCAGATATTGGAGGTTCTGAAGCTTATCTTGCTCTGAAAAAAGACAGTCGGGTCAATATTTATCCTTCTACGACCAACCAAACCCGCATCCTGCGCATGCGATCAGACATGAAACCCTGGTCTGATAATCGGGTTCGCCAGGCCTTGAAACTGTGTCAGAACAGGGAAAAAATTCTGGGACTGGCCTATTTTGGCCAGGGGCTTTTGGGTCAGGATATGCATGTCAGTCCCAAACATCCTGAATACTGTCCCATTGATACGCCAAAATATGATCCTGCCCGGGCCAAAAACCTGCTGGCTGAAGCAGGCTACCCCAATGGCATTGACGTGAATCTGGCGGTGGGAAGCGGTTGGCAGGAAATTGTCCGCTACGCTGAGATCCTTAAAGAGGATGCCAAACCTGCAGGATTCAGAATCAACATCCAGACCATGCCCAACAGCCAGTACTGGGAAAAATGGACTGAGGTTGATCTCGGGATCACCACCTGGGCCCATCGTCCCCTAGGTACGATGGTATTGAATTTGGCATATACTGCAGATGCCGAGGGCAAGCCTGCAGCATGGAATGAGACCCGTTGGACAGACGCGGAATTTTCCAAACTTTTGACCCAGGCCAATGGTACGCTTGATATTGAAAAACGGCGTAAAATTTTCTGTAAACTGGAAAAGATTCAGCAGGAAAGAGGCTCCATTGCCAATGCATTCTGGATCAATGTTTGGACCATTTCTGCCAAAAGACTCCAAAATATCAAATCGCATCCAAGTCTTTACCTGAAACTGGATGATGTCTGGGTGGATGCATAATAAAAAACCTGTAATTTTTCAGCCCGCAAGGCTTCTATGCCGTGTGGGTTGACAATAACCAAGATAAAACAGGATTTTTTATGATTATTTTTATTCTCAGACGATTTTTATTATTGTTATTAACCATGGTCCTTGTTTCCATGGCTGTTTTTATTATTGCAGAATCTTCTCCGGGCAATATCGCCAAAAATGTACTGGGCGCATTTATCACTCCTGAACAGGAAGCGTCCTTTTTGATCCAGAATGGTCTGGACAAGCCAATGGTTGTTCGTTACATGTACTGGGTCGCCGGAAATGACTGGATCGCTAGGCGAAAATTGGATATGCCTCTCAAAAAAATTACCACGGAAAAGGGGTTTGACGAATGGTGGGCCATCAAAAAAGATCAGTCTCTTGTGTACTGGAAAGTGGATGGAGATGACCTTATAGCTATTAATCTTCTGCCTGACGGATCACGAAAAAAAGTTAAAGATAATCAGCGCTGGAAAACTATTGATGGGGGAAAACAGGAGTTCTGGGGGCTTGACAATCAGAACCATGCAGTTCGCTGGGTTAAGGGTGAAACCAAAGAAGTATGGGCCTTTGTCATGGGTAAAGGCTGGATGAAATCCTCAGGTGGGCCCAAAGAGTATATTCCTTTAAAAAAAGGGTTTCTCCGCGGTGATCCCGGTGTGTCTTTCAGGACCGGACGCCCCGTTTCCAAAAGCCTTTTTATCCGTTTGAGAAATTCCGTGGTACTTGCCATGACAGCCTTTGTTATTGTCATGCCCCTTGCTCTTTTTCTTGGAATGATTGCAGGGCTTAAAGAAGGGTCTTTCAAAGATCGGTTTTTATCCATCGGCGGCATGATGTTTTCCGTGGTGCCGGAGTTTGCCACAGGTATTTTTCTTATCCTGATATTTTCAGTGTGGCTCGACTGGCTTCCCGGTGCTGCCATAATAGGTGATGCTGCTCCCTGGGAAAAACCCATGATGTTGATCCTGCCGGTTCTGACTCTGACATTGATTGAGCTTGGGTATGTATTGAGAATCACACGGGCTTCCATGGTGGAGGTGATGAAATCGCCTTATATTAGAACAGCGTTTTTAAAAGGTCTGCCGTATAAACAGGTGGTATTCAAGCATGCGGTCAGGAATGCTTTGATTGCCCCCATTACGGTGATCATGCTTCATGTCAACTGGCTTCTGGGCGGGATTGTTATTGTGGAGGTTGTTTTCGGGTATCCGGGACTTGGGGCTTACCTTTTGGACTCTGCGCTGTATAAAGATTTTAATGCCCTGGAAGCGGGTGCCATGATCATGGTTACGCTTGCTGTGGGAACCCAGCTTGTGGCGGATATTATTTATACATTTTTAAACCCGAGGATACGGTATGGTTGACAAAACAGTGACTGAGAATAATAACGGGAAGCAAAAATTAAATCGGGTAAAAGAAGTTTTATCAATTCTGTTCAGCTCAAAAACCGCCATGGTTGGACTTGTCATTGTCATTTTCTGGGTAACCGTGGCCGTGTTCGCGCCTTATCTGACAGACTACACCCCCTATGAACAGGATTGGAAAGCCCCTAACCAAGGGCCTTCTGCCGAGCATATTCTAGGAACGGATGAATTGGGCCGGGATCTTTGGTCAAGATTAATATACGGCGCTCGTGTCGTGTTGATCGTGCTGCCGATTACCCATAATTTTTCGCTTCCCGGTGGTACAGCTATATGGGGAGTTGTGGTTTCCCTTTTTATCGGGGCGACTCTGGGGTTGATCGGTGGATACAAGGGCGGGTGGATCGATGAGATTGTCATGCGTCTTTTAGATGCCATGATGGCCATACCAGTGATTCTTCTTTACCTGATTATTGTGGCGACCATCGGGGCCTCGGCCATTAATGTGGTGATTGCTATTGCCATTGTCGGTGTGCCGGGCATTGCCCGCCTTGTCCGGAGTCTGACCCTGGATATCAAAACAAGGGAATATATCCGTGCCGCTGAAACAAGGGGAGAAAGCGCATGGTTTATCATGTTTGTCGAGATTCTGCCCAATACCCGGGGACCGATTATCATTGATGCCATGCTGCGGGTGGGATATGCCATTTTTGCCATGGGAACATTGGGATTCCTTGGATTGGGCATGCCCCCGCCATCCCCGGACTGGGGAAGTATGGTTGCCAAGGGGCGTTCATTTATTCTGATGGGAGATCCCTGGGCAGCATTGTGGCCCTCCATTGCCATCGCATCGCTGGTGGTGGGGTTAAATCTGCTGGCAGATGGTATTAGAGAAGAATCCATGCGATATCAATAAAAAAAGTGAGCTTATGGAAAAGAAATCTGAAGTTCCTATATTGGAAGTAAAAGATTTGGCCATTTCCTACCAAACTCGGAAAAGTGATGTCCCTGCGGTCAAGGGGGTTAACTTCACTGTTCATCAGGGAGAAACTATTGGAATTGTGGGTGAATCCGGGTGTGGGAAAAGTACCATTGCTTTTGGTATCCTGGATTTCCTGGGCGTTAATGGAAAAGTGGTTGGTGGCAGCATCAAGTTCATGGGAAAAGAAATGGTAGGCACTCCAAAAGATGAACTCCGTAAAATTCGTGGGAACAGCATTTCCATGGTTTATCAAGATCCCATGCAGGCGTTGAATCCATCTCTCACCATTGGTAGCCAACTGACCGAGGTACTGACGGCCCATCAAAACATGAGTCGCAGTGAAGCCCGGGACAGGTGCATTGCCATGCTGGAAAGGGTCTACATGCCTGATTCGCCAAATGTCATGAAACGGTATCCCCATATGATATCCGGCGGACAGCAGCAGCGGGTCATCATTGCCATGGCCCTTCTCAATAACCCGGCCCTTTTGATTATGGATGAACCCACAACTGCCCTGGATGTCACCGTTGAGGCGGCGGTTCTTGACTTGATCGAAGATTTAAAGAAGGATTTTAATACCGGAATCATTTTCATCACCCATAACTTGGGAGTCGTGGCAAAGGTCAGTGACCGGCTCTGTGTCATGTATGCCGGTGAGATGGTGGAAGAAGGCCCCATAGAAGAAATGTTTGGAAATCCTGCCCACCCCTATACCCGGGGACTTTTGTGTTGTGTGCCGCGAATTGGGGATGATCTGACCAACAACCGGCTTTGGTCCATCCGGGGCCGGGTGCCCCACCCGGCTGAAAGATCTTCTACTGCTTGTATCTTTGCGCCCCGGTGCGACTGGCGTGTTGAAGGAAAAAGCCTGGAAGATAAAAGCCTGATTGAAAACTGCACTATTTCCCATCCGGAACTGGTGAATATTTCCAAAGATCATCGTTGCAGGTGTTTTTTAGGCAAGGAGACCCTAAAGGTTCCCTGGAATGATTATGCCCGGGGCCAGAAAAAGAATCTTATCCATGTGCCTGAGGATGACCATGATCTGTCTTCAATGGAAAATCTGCTTAAAGTGGATGACATGAAAGTCTATTATAAAGCCGGGAGCCAATCCTTGAAAGATGTTCTGGGAATAGGCAAAAAAAAATATGTTAAGGCTGTGGATGGTATTTCTCTCAAGGTAATCAAGGGTAGTACCGTGGGAATTGTCGGGGAATCAGGATGTGGGAAAAGTACTCTGGTAAAAGGCATTATTGGCCTTGAAGAGATAACAGGGGGAACGGCTCAGCTTATGGGAATTGACCTTGACATGCCGGCTAAAAAAAGGGACATTTCCCTGATCCGGGAACTCCAAATGGTGTTTCAGAATCCGGATTCCACCCTGAACCCTTCTTATTGCATTGGGAAACAAATCGCCAGGCCCATAAAAAAATTTAAAACTGTAGCCAGGGGTAAGGAAAGAGAGGAAGTTGAAAGACTGCTCCGATCTGTAAAACTTGCCGATTATTATTATGATCGCTATCCACGCCAGCTATCCGGCGGCGAAAAACAAAGGGTTGGCATTGCAAGAGCCCTTGCAAGCAGGCCATCCATGGTGATTTGTGATGAACCGGTATCTGCCCTTGATGTATCAGTACAGGCGGCGGTTTTGAATCTCATAAATGAAATCAAGGAAGACCTGGGCTCAACCATGATTTTTATTGCCCATGACCTGAGTGTTGTTCGGTTTATTTCTGATTTTATTGCGGTCATGTACCTGGGCCAGGTGGTTGAGTTCGGCCCGGTAAAATCCATTTACCCACCGCCGTATCACCCTTATACGGAAGCCTTGCTGTCCGCTGTTCCCATCCCTGATCCCAGGGCGAAAAGACAATCCATCGGGCTGTCTGGGGACGTCCCCAGTGCCATGGACCAGCCGTCCGGCTGTTATTTTCATACCCGGTGCCCCAGACGGAACGTTTTACCGGAAAATGGTAAAATCTGTACCCAAAAAGCACCTGAGTTCCAGAAACTGAAAAATGGTCATAAAATTCTGTGTCATATCCCGGCAGATAAACTCCTTGAACTCGCCCGGGAAAGTATTCACAGCAGGATATCCCAGGCAGGGTGATTTACAGAGTTTTTGAAGGACATATTTCTGATTATGAGGCGCTGTTGTCGCTTGGGGGATCAATAAAATGATGGATCGGTTTCAGACATTGACCGGTGAGGAATTGACACTCATTCATGATGCATCCATGGATATTTTAAAAACTACTGGAATCTGTTTTAACTCCAAAGCGGCTGTACAACTGTTTAAGAAACATGGGTTCCCAACGGATGGGGATCGGGTTTATTTTACCGAAGAACTTATTAGAAAAGCTTTGGAAACAACGGTTTCCAAGTTTACGCTTCATGGGAGGAATCCCCTGAATTCCGTTTCAGTGGGAGAAAATGATTTTATCTGTCTTCCCACTGGTGGGCCACCTAACATTGCAATGCCTGACGGGGATCAGCGCAATGCTACTCTGGAAGATTATCAAACCTGCTGCAGGCTGGTTCAAACGTCCAGGCAGATCGATATGGGTGGCGTTGGCATGGTTCAACCGTCAGATATCCCGGCCAATACCGCTCATCTGGATATGATTGCCGGCTATATTACCCTGTGTGACAAACCCATTTCTGGCGCATCAAATTCAGGGCAGGCAGTCGTAGATACCCTGGAGCTGGCCGGAATGGTTTGGGGAAGCAAAGAGATATTAAGGCAAAAACCTGTTGCAGCATGTGTCGTGAATGCCATGTCGCCGCTTCAATAT
>Ga0190327_1000137_pt1 | contig 11818 bp, 22 predicted proteins | sample 48720401_MG_FD_161667 | JGI IMG/M metagenome (GOLD analysis project Ga0190327, IMG submission 161667) | Hydrothermal vent sediment bacterial communities from Southern Trench, Guaymas Basin, Mexico - 4872-04-0-1_MG | ecosystem: Environmental > Aquatic > Marine > Hydrothermal vents > Sediment ... | reverse complement strand
CCTGTTGTTTATGTCGCTTATAAGCTCACGTGCTTTTCTCAGATAGTTTTCTACTTGCCGACCTGTGATGTTCCAATCTTTTTTATCCCGGATAAATTCATGAACATAAAACGTAGAAGCGCCACCGATCAGGAGTTTTGCAACCTCACGGACTCGCATGTCTAGCTCGTGCTTGCTGCAACGATGTTTTTTATCCATACTTATCCCCTTATTTTCATAAAAGCTTCTCGATCCATTCAAGATGGAAGTCGTAAAGCTCTTTTGACTTCGTGATCAGGAACTGTTCGATCCTGACGTTCCGGCTGAAATTTGCAGATGCTTCATAAACATAAAATCCAGTTTCGCATTCGAGCAACATAACTTTCGAGTGGAGTCCGTTAATTAGTTTTATGAGAAAATTACTGCGGGATTCTGCGAATATTCGCAATCTGCCATAAAAAGCCGCTTTCCGGCCAATGATTGACTTGTCACACAGAAAAACTACTTTCTCAGGGTTAATTTCTTTCATGACGTCGATAAACTCATCGTTGAAGCTCCAGGTTGTGATGTATAGAGTTTTTACGTTATTTTTTCGATGGAAAGCGAGCAGCAACTCATTACTCCCAAAGCTTCCATTGTTGATTATGTGATGCGTCTCGTTGTCATCCAGTTGCACAAGATGCTCCGAAATAGCGTCAGTGCGTGCAACGAACGACATCCGGCGCTTGTTCTTCGTGACAAGAAAGCTAGGAGAAATGTCACTTGCCGATTTCTGCTTTTTTGCAGAATCATTAAAAAAATCAAACATAGAAAATCCTCCAAATGAAACTATATGAACCAACATAAAATATAGAGAAAAACGTGTAAAGAAATAATTTCATAAAAATTAACTATTCTTTTTCTTCACTTCGCTCTCTAACGTTTCAAACTGTATCAACGATCCAGGCATGATCCGGTATCTGACGGTTGTTCTTGTAAGTGGAACGGTTTTTATCACATGGGATATTCTCAGGTCAACATCTTCAGGATTGCCCTGGATCACTTCCTGCGTGCTGAATAGATACATGCATGAAGGGCAAAGGCAGTATCTGATAACGCTTGTTTTCGAGTATCCGCCTTGAATGCGTTTAGCTTTTTTCCCACACTTCGGACAATTCATTTTTTAGCCTCCATAAAATTGTAGCACACTATCTGAAATCAAGAAAATGAAATCGGATAAAATTTGTCAAAAGATTTCACAGGGTGTCCCTCATCTTGCCGTGATCCAAGGTAATATCAGCTTTCGCATAGAATACAGCTTTCATCACAAAAAACTTTGTTCCGGGATGTTTCTTGGCCATTTCTTGGCACTTTTCGGTTACGCACCAAGGCGAATAATACCGCTTCGACAGGTTCATGATGTTGTTATTTGACCCCTCAGCCATGATTTTGTAAAACGCTTTTTCTTTCATTTCTTCTCCTTTTTTGGTTTATAACGTTTTTATAATGGAAGGCAATCGCAGATACCATTCTTGCTTTCGTTTGAAGTGTTTACAATTTAAATCAGCGTTTGCAATAAAACAATCTTCATCTCCGCTTATAACTGTTTCACCTAACGGGTTTCTTTTTTCTTTTACATTTCGCATACAGCGATGTGGACTTCCCCCGCTATACCCAGGACTTAATGCTTTTGAATAATCGTACCAATGATATTCACAGTTTTTACATGATACTTCTTTCATTTCTTACTCCTTTCCCGCCCGTTGGCGGGGTTGTGTGGTGTCATATTATTCGGTCAATTGGTTCAACCCAATCAATACCGAGTAAATTAAATAAATCAATTTCTTCTCTTATCGGTAACTGCTCCCCGAATTGATTATGGAGCATTCCGTCTTTTGAATGATAGCCCTGTTTAACCCATCTCGCTGCCAGTTTCTGATGAGAAAATTCTGCGCTTCCTGTTCTGATTGCAAAAATCAAACCCCAATTATCCTCTGTTGCAAAGAATAAATCCAGCTTTATCCCCTCTGGAAGTATTCGCTGCGTATATCTGCAAGGCAAAGTTCCTTTCACTCGCTCCCATTTGTTAACTACAGTTGCAATTCCAGATTCGAATAAATCTACATCATAAGGTTTTGGTATTGCTACAATTTCAATATCGTTTGGATATTCCTTTTTACGGCGTATAGAACCCGCAATCTCTATCCTTTCGCAATGCGGTTTGAGCTCTTGCAATACGGAATCAGCAATCCTTTTAGCTTTTGAATATTCCATCTTTCGCTCCCTTATAATATCTCAAGATTTCGATTAATTCGTTTTCTGTAGGTTTTCTTGCAGGGCTGTATTCGAATAACATTAAGATATTATCGACAGAGCCTCTTCTTTTATACCAAGTTACATATAGCCATTTCGGATATATCTCATCTTCACAATCGAAAATCTGCGATATATCGATGAACAGACTATTTTGGTCTTCCCTGTAATAATACAACATATTTTTAGATGGCTTATCAAAGTCATATAAATCCCTTATTGCATTTAGTGTTTGGCAATTCCAATTATTTTGTTTTTTATCGTCGAAATAGCAATTTATTTCAGACATTGAACAATGATCATTGATTTGGTGGATTGAGCCAATCTTAGGGCTTATTACCGGCGGATATTTTTCTCTAAATTTTCTGCATAATCCACATTCCATTTCTTACTCCTTTTCTCTCTTCCGGCAGGCTTTTTAACATTTTATCACACATTTTGGTTGATAGAAATATGCTCAGCATCTTTTATGAAAATTGCATCTAAAATATTTACGTCGTATTTTTTAACGAAGGCACGCATTGCTTCTTCTGTATCGAATATACCGAAGTCGATACCTCCTTCATCTAAATATGTGAGCAGATATTTTTTATTTAAGTTCATCCTACCCCTCGATTACTTTCTGGTTTCTCAGCCTGAAAGATTCGTTCGTGAATTTGCAAAACGTGTATTGATCCAGCATTCTGTCAACAACCCGCTCCCCGTAAATTGTTATAAGATCGGTTGTGGGAAGGTTCGTGGTGATTATCGTGCTGCATTCCGGGTGTTTGCTCCAATACTCGTAACGTTCTTGGATTATTCCGGCTATCCAGGAATGAGCGGCGTCTGTTGATGGTTTTTCATCACCGACATCATCGATAAAAAGAAACTGGCATTTTGTGTCTGGGTGGTAGGTGGAGTCTGCTCTTCTGGCCTTGAGGTATTGATCATAGTCTTCAATGCAGTTGATGCTATTAGCTCTACGCATAAGCCCAATGTTATAGACACCACCTTTTATAATTCGCATCAGATACGTTTTCCCGACCCCAGCCCTGCCGGTAAAACAGAAATTGAACGTCAGGGTTTTGAACGCTTTTTTCACCGCATCGATGATATTTGGATTTTCGATAACGTAAGAAGGCGGAAATATCAATTCTGCGGCGTTCAATTTCTCAATCTGTCCTTGCATATCTCTTACATAGTTATCTTCCCACAGAGTAGCTGGATTTGAGCCTGAGGGGTTTTCAATCCGTTCCAGCTCCTCAGCAATCCGAGTTTCAAGGTTTTTTATTAGTTTATCGTGATAATTCATCTTATCCCTCCTTTGTTTCCGTGGTATAGTAATCCTCTATCACAAACCTATCGCTTTTTTTGTTCAGATCAGTCCAAACTGTATATTGAACACCAGATTTTGATTTAACGACCGCACAATAGCAATATTGTTTGTTATTGCTAGATACTCTCCCTTGTTCTACTATTAGTGATATGATCTCCATAACTTCTAAATCACTAATATCTGTTCTGTTTTCTATTATGAATTTACTCATCTCTCCCTCCTTTCAAAATCAATTACCCATACCCATGGGTTGGTATCCCATCCATAACCACGCTTGCCATAGATGCTGTCCCAAAGTTTTGAAAAGTCATTCCTGGCATGTATTCCAAGATGTTTAATAATGCCTTCATGTGTTGCTTCTATTTCCGCTATATCCTGCAACCGCTCGACTCTGACGTTTTTCACCCGAAGGAATAACCGGGCTGCTTTGCGGGGCATGCAGATCGATGGGCGCCATTTTGCTGATAACGAAGGATTATCGGATTTGTAAATAATCTCATCCGTAGTATCAGCATGACACCACGTTTCCCGCACCCAAAGAATGTCGCCAGACTGGTAAGGTAATTGCTCTGAACTTAAATATTCCCACCATTCACGAGAAGCAGTTACCACCTCATCACAACACCCTTTGTGGCGCTTTGTTTTCGGTATTGGCCAGCACCACCGTCCGCTTGAGTTTATCCACGCAGGCTGCGGCTTAATTACCCGCCTCGTCTGCGTTTTTCTTCCCTCAAGTATCGCACTTACCATTTCAGCACTAAATATGATTGGTTTCATCTCTCCCTCCTCAAATATGTATCTTGCTGGCATAGTCTTCGCCAACCCAAGGTTTCGTAGAAGACCTGGCGGGCTTTCTCGAATTATTACCACCCTCCCAGGTGATAACTTTTTGCTTCCAGCTTAAGACTTTCTGGCCTTTGCTATCAAACCAATCAGCAGTTTTATAAAAGTCAAAGAATTGTTTAGGATCAACATCGTTGTTTCTGGATTTGCAGTATTTTTTGACCTCCTCAAGTGTTGGTGGCGTGAATTTCTTTTTTTTATATACTTTTTTCTTTTTCTCTACTTTACTTTCCTTTACTTTACTTTGTGTGTTTTCGAGTGTAGAAATGCAAGCAGAAGTGTCATTTTCGGGGTTATCACCAGTAGAAACGTCAGCGTGGTGGGGTTTCTTGGTGTAGAAACTAGGGCGTGGCGGGGTTTCTACCTTTCTATTACGGTATACATCACTGATCCCATCAACGAAATTTTGACTCCAAATTACCCCATATTCCCATAATTCTGCATCAATTGCGCCCAATCTACTTAATAAATCGAGCAATCTACTACAGGAATCCGAGCTTAGGTGGGTTATCGCCAGTAGAAACTCCCACTCAGGTGAGTTTCTATCAGTAAAAACTAAATAATGGCCGGGTGCATTACCTAAAAGTTCTAATAATTTGAACCAAAATGCGTAACCATCATTTCCGAAACGTTGTTCTAAAATAAAAAGAGTTTTTCCACTTTTGCACTGGTGAGGAAAGTAGTCAACGGTATTCTTTTTAGGTCTTGCCATATTACACGCCCCTGCTTCTATCGTTGAGCCACGTTTTTACTTTCTCCCAATCGTATCGACGGGGGTATTTTATTTCAACCGGGCAACCAGTCCGAACCCAAAGACTGATAGCCTGTCTTGTGACTTTAAGTCTGTCACAAAGCTCTTTTGTCGTCAGTAAATCTTTGCACATTAAAACCTCCAAAACAAAAAAAGGAAAAAACCGGAAACAATGTCAAGAGTGAAATCATCTTTTTTTTACTTATTTTTACACCGTTGATTTTCCTTTTTGTTTCTTCCATAAATTTTTAGTTGAATAAAGCCCGACTTTGAAATAGTTATTAAAAGATTCAACTTCTTCAATTACATAATGCCACCAGCGTTTATGCGTTCCGAAATATTTATAAATAACAAGGATTTGCCCGTTGTCATTCATTGTTCCAACAATGTGGCATTTCATTACATCACCATTTTTATTGTAGAACGTTTTTCCTTTTTTATGTATCATCCTTCCCCCTTTGTTTTGCCCCAGAGAGATACTATTTTTATGTCTTTCCATTCGTATCTGAGGCCAAGCATTTTGGTGCTTTTTTCTTTGTCTTCTAATACCCAGCTGTCCATAAACCATTTTATCGGATTTTTTAGCAGCTTGTATCGACGGGATTTAGACCATACAACACTTCTTATCTTGCCAATCATACACCTTTCTTTTTCATTATACCAATATATTTTCTTGCTTGCTCTTAAAACTTTTTCTTTCATTTTTTCCTTCCCCCTTTTTAAATTAGATCAATCTTCCTCTACTTCAATATCTGTAAAACCTACTATGTCTAGGTTTTCAGTCTTATAATAATAACGCTTTTTATAGCAATTGTCTTTATTACTCCATGCAATTATTCCTCCATAAAGACCACTACAATGCAATTTACCGCATCTCACTTCTACAATTTGATCTAAGGGTAAGTAGATTTCTTTACCCTTACTATCTAATGCAACTATATTCGATAGATTTTTCCCCTCAAAGTCTGAAAGGTCTGTTAAATATTCTCTATTATTTACAATAGAAGCTATTCTGTCTTTTCTTAATTTGCTTATTTCTTCAGATAATGGATCTATATGAATCTTCATCAATAGATTTCTTTTGCTACGCAATTCTTCTATTTTTGATTCTATTTCCTTTGTGTTTTTCATCTTTCCCCCTTTGTTTCTCTTTTCATTCACCACCTCCGTTATCTGACTTATCCTGTTGTTCCCCACATCGAGGACAAAACAAACCATTCCAGTCTTCTTCAAAACAAGTATATCCACAGTTTTTACATTGCATAATTTTCTTAATTTCTAATCCCTCCGATATTTCCATGCTCACATTCCGGTAATACCGAGCTGATCTGTTCCATTCCCAGATAGCTTCATCCGGGCTAGGCATTCCTACGCCCTGATGATGACACGATTGGCAGACAACCCTGAAAAGGTTATCATCGCCAAGATCGATTACTGGATCATACTTCCCGCAAAGCGGGCAAGATTCAATTTTTTCTTTCATTGCCATTTTATCGCTCCTTTGTTTTTTAGTTATCATATCCACATCTTGCGTGTCGGAATCTTCTAATTCTACTAGAAAGTAGCCAAATGTCCCAAAACTTGTTTCAGTTTTTTTAAGCCTGAAGTTATGGTTTAGAATTTTCATATCTCTCTCCTCAAAAAAATTTCTATCTCGCTTTTTAACTTTTCACTCAATCCGTTGATCCCGTAAAGCTGCATCATTCCCGTTGCATAGTTCAGGGAGCTATGATTACGGAAAAACCACAAAAACGATCTTTCTATTTCCACCAGGCGCTTATGAAGCAATCGATATTCCGGGGTGTATTCTTGAATCTTTCGCAACCTGTATGCCTTGCCGTATTTTCTTCTCATAATACTTTTCTCCATGCTTCAAGCCATTTGAGAGCAATTTCCCGTGTTTCTTTTACGGTAGTTGCTCCGTAACGGCCGATATCGTACCCGGCGGCGACACAGGCAGCGTCGATTTGTTCTAAATCCGGAACGTGATCATCGGGGATGCCGGATGTACTCCCGGCACGACCTTTTACTAGCCGGATTCCTTCTCTCTGCGTGAAACTGAACACATCCCCGCTATTGAATGTGACCGGGGTGATGCCCGGAATACGCTTAAAACCATCCTTTTCTTTTTCCCAATTTCTAACGGTTGTAACCGATACACCGAACATATCGGCGACTTCAGATACCGTCATTCTGTCTTTCATCTTACACCTCCACCGTTTTTGTTTTCAAAGGATCATACACAATGAGCCCGGTCTCTTTTGCTATATAATCACGAGCCGTTTCAATGTTAAGGTTTCCTGAGCTCATATGGATTGGAATCACTATTGTTGTGAATTTGAGATCGCTTGCGTTGATGAAATCGACCGTGTCCTGTAATTCCATATGGGATTCTTTGAGACGTGTTTCGAGTGAACCTGGGACTTTCCCGGATTCAACGTTCTTTTTCAAAATATGATACATGTAATTACATTCAACCATGAAAACGTCAACATCGCTGAATTTGTATTTTACAAAATACGTATCAGTGGCAAAAACAATTTTGATACATTCATTTTTGCTGATTATTTCAAATCCGAGAGGGTCAACAGCATCATGATTTGTTGAAAACGGCGTAAAACTATAGCTGGGAGTTTCGTATTTCCGCAAAGCATTTATCGGCTGGGAAAAATAATCATTCAGCTCCAGGGCGTTAAGCGTACCCTTAGAAGAGTAGAGATTAATGCCGAGGTTAACAAGATGCCCTGCAGACTTGGCATGATCCTGATGCTCGTGTGATAATAGACAACCCTCAATGCCCGACATGTTGAAATTCAAAGCTTTCTTGATGCGGTCAATGGATATTCCGCATTCGATCAGTAGCCTTGCGCCGGAAATATCTTCCAGAATGTAGAAATTACCCGTGCTTCCTGTAGCGACTATGTCAATTTTCATATATACCTCCGAAAATTACGGGGCGGCGAACCGCCCCTGATTGTTACTGATCAAGATTGAAAACTTCCGGGATGTCCTGTTTTTGTTCTTCTTCTTCTTCGGAAATCTCGCCTGTTTCGTTGTCGATAATCTCTTTTTTAGTGACTGCCTCGGAAAAGGATTCCGAATTAGCATTATCCTTTTCACTTTCGAATTCATAAGATTCACGCTCAAGTGAAACGGCTTGCTGCATTTCTGTTGTCATTGGGCCATATTTTGAAATAAGCCGCTTTAACAAAGCATCCTGAGCACGAGACTCAAAATGTTGCGCCCAATTTCCCACTAATTTTTTGGCTTTTTTGCATTCCGGGTTATAGGCTATTGCATGCTTTTCAGCTTGGATTGACTTCCAATACAAACATTTCTCGAAACCGTTAATAAGCCTGATATATGCGAAAAACCCCGTCACCTTATCACTTATAGGTTTACCGGAAATAGAAATATCCCCGGTGATCCTGTCAAATGACACGGATTCCCCTTCAAAAACTACGCCGCTATTGATGCGGCTATATTGCCCTGTCCTTAACGCAAGTTGAGTTATTCCATTTTTCCCTATCTGAAAAGCGGGGACATATCGGTTGGCTTTGCTTGACCAGCGGCCAATAATCCAGGCAAAACCAAGATTTTTGTTGATTGGCAAATCCAAGGTTGCTGCTTCCATTGCGCAACTTATTACATCTTTTGGCTCGCATTTCGAAAGGCTGTTGTCGGTAGCATACAGATCTAGAATTGAGGCCATGAATGCGGATGATTTCTTTCCAAGCACAGCGCTAAACCGCTCTTGAACAGATTCCACCGAAAGTACAGATTTCATCTTGGCGATTGGTGTGCCTTGTTTGACGGATACCCGTCTTTCTTCTCGTGGCATTGTTCCTCCTTTTTTGTATGGGGCAACTTCTAACAGTCACCCCAAATTTGTAAAGTTTAAATTATGGTTAATTGACGATATGTTTTCATGAATTTCAGATGGATTTGCTGAGAGCCCGTATTGGCGATGTTTCCTACTGACTCGGCATGGTCAATCCAAAGCGGTAACCGGATACCTTTCAGATGCGAGATAACCAGTATTACTTCAAGCCCGGCATTGATGCGGCCGGCAGTGTTAGCATCACCGTAAGGCACGAGAGCACCGTCTTTGGATTTAACAAGGATTTCGCAGGTCTCCTTGAAACCGCCGTTGAGTTGCATATCGAACAGTTTTACTTTCACGTTGCGGCCAAAAAGTCTGTTTAGGTCATTGTCGATAGTTTGGATGTAATCCAGCTTCAACTCATTCAAGAGAGCAATTCTGCCCTCAAGAACAACTTTTAAAGCGCCAGATTCCGATCTGTCGGTTGAAAGTTTTTTTATTGATGCTTTTGCTTTTTCCGATTCATCCCAGGCGGCAAGCTGTTTCGAGATGTCGTCGAATCTTTCCTGCAGGCGGCTGATTTGCTCGCTTATATCTTCAGATACGTTTGCCATAGCCAGCTCTCCGATCTGTTTCCGGATAGCTTTATAACGATCCATCAGGGAATCTCGCTTGCGCAGGGCTTCAGCTAATTCCTTATCGGCGACGCTTAGTTTTTTCTCGCAGTCATCAATCTTCTTTGCGAATTCGATTTTGCGCAGATCGGCAATATCTGTCAGGATTTTAGCAATTACAGCTTTATTTTCTTTAAGGAGATTTTTATGGTGGCTAGCTTTCTTTGCAAGTTCAACAAGTCGGTCATTTCTACTCTGCACCCATTCCACTTTCTTATCGTTCAACTGATCTTCCGGTAATTCCTGGCCACAAGTCGGGCATATTGCCCCGGTAAATTCCTTAGCCTGAAGCTTCATGTAGCTTTCGCGAAGGTTGACGATCATTTTCTTGTGTGAATCTTCATATGATTTACATTCTTCAAGGCGTTGGCTTAACTGCTTGCTCTTGAATTTTCCTGCTTCAAGATTATATTTCGCCTGTTCTAAATCATTCCCTGCATTAGAGGAAGTTTTTAATTTTTCTGCAATACCGAGTTCTGCAATGCCGATCTGGTGTTGTATTGATTTAAGCTCAGATCGAAGTTTGGAGACTTCATCCGATTCAACAGGCATGGATTGCTTGCGGAGCATTTCAATCTGATCCTTGATTTCGTTTCGCTCTTTTTCGAGCCGGGACGTGTCGATATCAGAAGAAATGATGTGCGTGCTCTCTTGATCTATTCTTGCCTGAAAAGAGATCTCGTCACGGTTAAGTTTAGAGATTCTGTCCTTCAGCATCATCAGGGAACTATAGACCCCACGTTGCATAACGTCGTCACGGATAGATGAATATTTTCTTTTTTCTGCGATACTTTTGAGTGTTACGCCGTCCACAAGTGCAGATAACATCTTGCGCCGTTCCTGCCAGTGGAGTTTCTCGTTGAAATACGAATATGAAGACAGGATTTTGAAGTCGTCTTCATTGCAGACATTGTTTACCGATTCGGAATATTCCCCGGCTTTTGTGGGGACGTCATCGACGTAATACGAGAAATCATGGCCGGTAAGAGTTTCATCTGAATCCCCGTGTTTTTTGCCCCATTTCTCCGTCATCGTTCGCTTGAAAGATTTGTGTTGACCATCGATGTCAAAGTCAAGATAAACCGATGTTTCGATGTTGTGGATGGGGTTGTTGTCAGCGTCCAGGGGTTTCACCCCGAACTTAGAGTCAAACTCGGCATTTTTCCCGAATAAGCACCAGAAAAAAGCATCCGATACAGTCGTTTTCCCGGCTTCATTTTGCCCGGCAATTATCGTTACCTCATCATTGAACTCAATTTCACGGGATTTGATACCCTTGAAATTCTGGATGTTCATTTTGCGTAACTTAATTTCTTTCATCTTTTACTCCTTTTTCGTAACGTTTTTTCCAAAGATCACGCTCTTTTTCGCAATCTTCATAACGGGTGAATAGCCAGTCGTGGGAGATTTCAAGTTTACGTTTCTCAATCATCAAATCTTGGATTTCACCCAATAGACGCCCGAGCCTGGCAAGGGCGTAAACAAGTAATGCAGCGAGCACAGATAATGCAATCACCGCTAAAGTTAAAGCATCCATAGTTCCTCCTTTTTTTCTGATTACAGATTTAAAAAGTTTAAATTTTCTGTAAAGAAAAATCTTCAAAAATAGTGATTTATTTTAAAAAAAAGCCCCGGCAAGGAGTGAACCGGGGCGGGGCTGGGGGTCAGGTAGGCTCGGTAGAGCCAATATTTTCAAGGCGAGAACAGGAAAAGCCCTTTGTGGTTTCTAGTATCGAAATGAAGCCATGGAACTTTCAGCTCAAGCCCGGTGATGTACCTAAATTCTTTCGGGTGATCTATGATGTATTGGCGGACGTTGTCCGTAGAAGATTCGATGAAGTCACAATCGAATGCCCGGCCGTGTCTATGTTGGCTATTAGCAGCGCCAATCCTGCACGAAATGGGACGGTAGCCGGAGTATTTATCGGGACGTCTATTCTCCCGGCCGATCTTTTTTAGAAATTCCCTGCTGAAGCCGTAATCGTTGATGATGCAGACTCCGAATTTATCCCTTAATTTGTCTAGTGTTCTCAAGGCTCTTTCGTCTAGAAATTCCCAGGCCTGATCACCGTATTGATTGATGATACTTGGCGGAACTAGCTCCCAGAGCTCAAAGTGCTTGCATTTATACATGTTACTTC
>Ga0190327_1000134_pt1 | contig 11986 bp, 9 predicted proteins | sample 48720401_MG_FD_161667 | JGI IMG/M metagenome (GOLD analysis project Ga0190327, IMG submission 161667) | Hydrothermal vent sediment bacterial communities from Southern Trench, Guaymas Basin, Mexico - 4872-04-0-1_MG | ecosystem: Environmental > Aquatic > Marine > Hydrothermal vents > Sediment ... | reverse complement strand
TTCCAGAGGAATCCACTTCCCAATCTGTTGCGAGTAGGGGATAAACATTCTGGGTATCTTTTCCTTTGTAGGTCACAAGAGTCTCGTACACATTATAAATTATGGAAGACCCCACCACACCGTAACACTCCGCAGGATCTAAAGTTTGAGGATCTCCCTGTTCGTCCCACATAAAAGTATCCGGATTTTTCACAGATGGTCCAGTGGTCTCTGAGGGTTTATTATAGTACACTGCCAAAGCTGCACCCACTATTACAACTATAATAACTATTGCTATTATTCCATACAGGGCATTTTTACTCATTTTTTTGACACCTCCTAGAGTTCTCTTCACAGAAAGAAAGAAAGGAAATTCTTGTATTTAACATTTTTGAATAATTCCCTGTTCCCAAAACATAATTAATAAAGCAAATAATTTTACACCATATCGAACTTTTTATTTACACCCATTTCGATATTTTAACCTATTTTTTTACGCCATTACAAAAAAAATTGAGTATAAAATCCCGAATGATAGAAAATTTTAAATACAAGCATTTTATTGAGTTTATGCGGGTGATATGTGATGAATAAAAAACTGCTAGCTGCAATCTCTGTGATTGTGGTAATAATAATAGTGATCGGCGTGCTTGCTGCCGTACAGTCTACACAGAAACCCCAATCTGAGGAGAAAAGACTTCTGAGAATTGGATTCTCGTGGCCAACATATATTGATCCTGCTGTAGGGAGCGATTATTCAAGTTCTACGGCGTTTACCAATCTTTACGACCCCCTGATATTCCCAGGAGAGAAAGGTGTACCAAAGCCATGGGTTGCCGAAAGCTGGGAGACTTCTTCAGACGGTCTGACTTGGACGCTTCATATTAAACAGGGTATTAAATTCCACAGCGGTGATGAATTAAAGGCCGAAGATGTAGTATTTTCTTTCCAGAGACTTCTCGCCATAGGTAAAGGATATGCATATCTATTCACACCATACATTGATAGCGTCACTGCTGTGGATGACTATACAGTAAAAGTTACCTTAAAGAAACCCTACGGACCTTTCGTGGCTACTATGATGAGAGTGTATGTGCTCGATAAAGATGTGGTAATGCAGCACATAAAGAAACCAGGCCCATATGGAGATAATGGAGACTACGGCACAGACTGGCTCCTTACCCATGATGCGGGTTCAGGTCCATATAAAGTGAAAGAAGTTGTGCTGGAGGATCATGTCTACATGACAAGATTCAAAGATTACTGGGGACCTATGACCGAGAATGCTGCGGATGAAATACACATGCTTGCACTGGCACAGCCCGCGACTGAGAAAACGCTGTTAACACAAAAGCAGCTGGAAATATCTTCTCAGTGGCTACCGGAAGAGACCATAGATGCTCTAAAGAAAGAAAATTATTTAAAAGTCTCTATCTTCCCCGGTGGAGATGAATTCTACCTCATGATGCACACCAAGAAGCCTCCTCTGGATGACGTTCATGTGAGAAAGGCTATAGCATACGCTGTGGATTATGAAACAATAGTGGATCAAATATTCCCGGGGAATCCAGTTGCCAAGGGTCCAGTGCCTTCCTACATACCAGGGGCGGCTACAGATCTACCAACATATTACAGAGATCTGGACAAAGCTATGGAAGAATTGCAGAAATCCAAGTACTGGCCAGATATACAGAATAATCCTAATAAATATGCGATAGATTTTCACTGGATTTCCGAGGTACCTGCAGAGGAGAAAGTTGCAATAATGGTGGCTCAGAATCTTCAGGAGATAGGGCTTAAGGTAAATGTGGTGAAGGTGCCCTGGCTCTCAGTAGTAGAGGAGATGGCAAATATTACTACCAGTCCTCATATTGTTTCTGTGTTTGTGTCAGCGCATTATGCCGAAGCAGGTTCTTTGCTGGAATCCAGATACCATTCCAAATCCGCAAATACCTGGGAGCAGAATGAATGGCTTCTAAATGAAACCATTGACCAGATGATAGAGGATGCGCTTTCTACAATCGATACTAATGAGAGATATCAGAAGTATGCTGAGATACAAAGAGCAATAATGGAGCTCTGTCCAAGTGTATTCCTCTTCGAACACATGCTCAAAGTGGTGCATCAGGATTATGTAAAGCTCCCTGGAGACGAGGGTTATTACACCGGTGTTATGGGCTACGATTTTGATGGGAGGCTCATTGAAGTTTTGAGCACAACATAACCCATTTTTAATATTTTTTAATATTTTTTATTTGAATATACAAAATTTACCCAGTTTAAGCATTTAAAGAAAAAAATTTAAAACAAAATGTTTAAATATATCCTTGTTATAGACATAAAAAGCAAAATTGTTAGGTGTGTGTTTAAAATGAGGGCTATATGGAAGTATGTGGGTAAGAGAGTGTTGTATGTGATTCCCACACTGATAGGTCTCTCTATACTTATCTTCATCCTGTCCAGAGTACTCCCGGGAGATCCTGCACTGATGGCTGCAGGACCCAATGCCCCAAAATGGGTGGTAGAGCAAATTAGACACCAGCTTCGATTAGATAAACCTCTGTGGCAACAGTACTATTACTGGCTCGTTGACCTGTTTCATGGAGATCTGGGGTACTCAATATACACCAAAAGAAGTGTTACTGTAGATGTGGTGGAATATCTCCCGGCATCATTACAACTTATATTTCTCGCCGCATTGTTTGAGATAGGTGGAGCTTTAGCACTGGGCATAATATCGGGTAGATATGCCTATAAGTTGCCGGACAATATGGTAAGAGTGCTTGCATACATAGGGATTTCTGTACCCTCATTTGTCTGGGGTCTGCTTTTCCAGTTAATATTTGCCGCTATAATTCCACTGTTTCCATCCCATGGCATGTACAGCTATGGCACAATTCCACCACCTCGAGTCACGGGGTTCTCTCTCATAGATTCTCTTATTGCCGGACAATTCGACACCTTTGTGGATATTCTCTGGCACATGGTGCTTCCGGCTTTTGCGCTTTCGCTGGGTGCAATGGCACAGGACGCAAGAATAATTCGAGCAGGTATGGTGGATACCATGCAGAAGGACCATGTCTCTCTAGTAAGAGCTTATGGAATTCCAGAGAGAACCATATTTTCTAAGTATATTCTCAAGCCCTCATTGGTCCCTGCAGTAACCGTGATGGGCATGGACATAGCATCTTTGCTTGGAAATGCCTTTATGGTGGAGATGATTTTCCAGTGGCCAGGATTTTCAAGATATGGGATAAATGTGATGCTCAATAAAGATATCAATGGCATAGTGGCAGTTGTTCTTGTTGTAGGAATTATATTTGCCATAGCCAATATTATTGTGGATGTGGTGGTTGCATATCTTGATCCGAGAATAGGGAGGCGATCAGCATGAGCAGAGCTACAATATTATCTGAATGGTGGAAAACACTGGAGATAAAGAAGAAATGGTACAATTTCAGACGCTCACCTCTATCTCTTATAGGTCTAATAATTTCTCTTTCAACTGTTATATTGGCGATCTTTGCACCATGGATAGCACCATATCCAGAGCATGCTGGATTTTATACAGACTTTGAACACGCAAATTTACCTCCAAGCTGGCAGCATTTGTTTGGTACCGATGAGTTCGGAAGAGATGTACTTTCAAGAACTATATTTGGTTTCCGCTATAGCCTGATGATGGCCGCTGTTGTGCTTACTTTAGTGGTTCCCGCGGGAGTCATATTGGGTCTCATAGCAGGATATTATAGAGAAAGATGGATAGGAAAGTTGATAATGAGAATATCGGATATCTTCATAGCTGTGCCTCCTTTAGTGCTCGCTTTATCGGTATGTTCTCTTCTAACTCCCAGTGCGTTTAACGCAATGATGGCAGTGTCTTTGATGTGGTGGCCTTGGTACACAAGATTACTCTATAATATAACCTCTTCCATTAAAGAAGAATATTTTGTATACGCAGCCAAGGTTACAGGAGCAAGTAGTGCTCATATAATGTTTAAAGAAATATTTCCAAATGCAATGGGTGCAGTTCTTACGAAGATAACACTTGATGTTGGATGGGTTATACTACTAGGTGCCTCACTCAGCTTCGTGGGCCTTGGTGCACAGCCCCCCACACCGGATCTGGGTACAATGGTTTCTGATGGCGCCAAATTCTTACCCGATTACTGGTGGATAAGTATGTTTCCTGCACTTGCCATTTCCTATATAATACTTGGATTCAATCTCCTAGGAGATGGCATTAAAGATGCTTTCGAAGGGTGATAGGGATGAATAAAGATATTCTGCTGGAAGTAAAAAATCTGCATGTAGGCTATAAAACGCATATGGGTATCTCCCAAGTGCTTCAAGGAGTTCATCTTACCGTGCGCAAAGGAGAAAGAATCGGTGTTATAGGTGAATCAGGAAGTGGAAAAACAACAACGATGAAATCTATTCTGAAAATACTCCCTTCCAACGGGATGATCAAAGAAGGCGAGATACTTTACCAGGGAAGGAATATTCTTGAGATGAAGCAAGAGGAACTACTAGAATTGAGGAGGAAAAAGATAAGCATGATCTTTCAGGACCCTACCTCTGCATTGAATCCTCTTTTCAAGGTGGGCCAATTAATGCTGGATATAATAAAGTACTCCTATAATCTTGAGGAAACCGAGGCAAAGGAAATGGCTTTGAAAGCACTTAGAGATGCAGCATTACCTGACCCTGAAAGGGTTTTTGACTCCTATCCATTTCAATTGAGCGGGGGAATGAGGCAGAGAGTATGTATAGCCCTGGCCTTAATTGGAGATAGAGAACTTATCATAGCGGATGAACCAACCACAAATTTAGATGTAACAATAAAAGCGCAGGTATTGAATCTACTAACCAAATTAGTGAGAGAGAGAAATGTCGGATGGATATTTGTTTCTCAGGCTCTTGGTGCAGTGAGGGAGAATGTTGATAGGGTATATGTGATGTACGCCGGCAATATAATTGAATGGGGTCAAACGGAGAAGGTGTTTTCCAATCCTCTGCATCCATACACTCAAAAACTTCTGGAATGCGTTCCCAAATTGACAGGAACAGAGTTTTCAAAGGGCATAAGAGGACGAGTTCCCAATTACTTTAACCCACCATCAGGGTGCAGGTTCCATCCTCGTTGTGATTTTGTTATGGATGAATGCAAGAAAACCTTCCCAGAGCCTGTGGAGGTTGAAACAGGACATTTTGTAGCCTGTAATCTCTACAGAAGGAGGTAGTAAAGATGGAAAATGAATATATCTTAAAAATTCAGAATTTGAAAAAATACTTTGAAACTCCCTATGGTACTGTTAGGGCAGTGGATGACATAAGTTTAAAGGTCAGAAAAGGTACTACTATGGGCCTGGTAGGAGAATCAGGTTCTGGAAAAAGTACTACAGGACATGTAGTGGTGGGATTATTCCCACCCACCTCAGGAAAAATTTTCTTCAAAAATAAGGATATCTCGGTTCCCTTAGAAAAAAGACCAAAAGAATTGAAGAGAGATATACAGATGGTGTTTCAAGATCCTGCAAGTTCCCTAAATCCCAAAAAAATAATTAGAGATATAGTTGGATTACCTCTCAAAGTCCACAAAATGGTACAAACAAAGGAAGAGCTGGAAGAGAAAGTTGCAAAACTCTTAGAAATGGTAGAACTACCGCCAGAAGATTTTATGTACCGGCGTCCTGTGGACATAGGTGGAGGAGAGAAACAGGCAGTTTCAATTGCGAGGGCTATAGCAACAAATCCATCTTTTGTGATCTTTGATGAGCCCACCTCTGCTCTTGATGTTTCTATTCAGGCAAAAATAATAAATTCAATACTGAACATACAGAGAGAATTTAAGCTCACCTCTCTTTTCATTACCCATGACCTAAGTCTTATGAGAAATATTTCTTCTGAGGTCACAATAATGTATCTGGGAAAAGTCTGCGAGATAGCACCAACAGATGTCTTCTTCCAGAAACCCCTGCATCCATACACTCAGATGCTTCTATCTTCAGTGCCTGTGCTCACCAAAGAGGAAGAAGAGTTAAAGCCCAAAGGTATAAAATCTATAGGAGAAATCGGAAGCCCAATTCATCCTCCCTCAGGATGCAGATTCCACCCACGCTGTCCCTACGCCAAGGAAATATGTAAGAAGAAAGAACCCAGACTTATAGAAGTTGAGCCGGGACATTTCGTTGCTTGCCACCTGTACGCCGAAAAATAAAAATCAAAGAGGTGGAGAAACTACCCACAGAATTCTTGCTTCTTTTTCTCCCCTGTTTTCAGTGTAATGTGGCGTCCCTTTTACATTGTACATAAGATCTCCTTTTTTGAGATGATAGCACTCTTTATCGGTGCAGAAAGTAACTTCCCCTTCAAGAATATAGGCATATTCCTCACTATGGGGATGTACACTGAAACCTTGTTCAGGAGACCTCTCTCCAGGCCCAAGGACAAAGATGCCCAATTCTGCATTGATATTTTTAAAAATTGGTAAGGCTTTGTTAAGACTCTCTTTCCATTTCTCTTCATCTATTTTTACTATCTCCACCATATGAAATCACTTCTCCCAGTTATCTCTTTCAAGGAATTCGTATTCGTCCCATAACTTCCAGGAATCCATCTCCCATAAAGGAGGTGTTTCATATCCGCCTATCTTACTGTGTTTCCATCCGAAGCGCTTTTTGAGCTCAACCAAAAATTCCGCATACTTGAAAGCTGCATTCACTGCGTCAATAACGGGTACTCCAATCTCTTCCTGTAATTCCTTGTAGAATCCAAACTGGATAGTGCATCCGAGTAAAATTACCTCAGCGCCGTCTTCTTCCACCGCCTTTCTTGCCTCTCTTTTTATCAGCTCAGCAGTTTTCTTCTCATCTTTGTGGAAGTCCATCACCCCAAGTCCTACAGGGCGGAAAGATGCAAGCCTGTCTTTCAAACCGTATTTTATAACATTGCTCTCCATCTGGGGTATCCATTTTCTTCTTCCCACTATGATGGAGAACTTATGGCCAAGGCTCATTGCTATGGCCATCGCAGACTCTGCAGGTGCAGTGACAATTATGTCATCCACTATCTCTCTGGCAGCATCCAATCCCGGATCATAGAAGCATCCTATAACTGCAGCATCAAACCCATTCTTTTCTGCCCATTTCACTTCAGCCAAGGTATAGGGTAAAACGATTTCCTCGTAAAGGTGATACTCAACATGTGTTGGGCCTATCTTTTTACCCCATCTATCTGCCATGGAAACTACTTTTACCTCTGTATCTTCCTGCTTTATCTCTTCTAGCAAGTTCTTTATGGGCTCATTGAAATCTATTCCTCCTACAGGATTTATCCACAATATTTTTTTCTTCATTTTCATCACCTCTATAAAATTTTTAAATTTCTATCTGCTTGGGTTAATCTCACACCCTTCTCAGAAACATATACATCATCCTCTATTCTCACACCAAGCTTTCCTGGCAGGTATATCCCTGGCTCTATTGTAAACACCATTCCATTTTCAAGTTTTCTTTTATTTGTGGGGGTTATATAGGGCTCTTCGTGAACATCTATACCAAGTCCATGGCCTGTACGATGTATGAAATAATCTCCGTATCCGTAATTTGAAATGACCTCTCGAGCGGCAAGATCTACATCCATGGCTCTGACGCCATCCTCGACTCTTTGAAAAGCAGTTTCCTGTGCCTCTTTCACTATTTCGTAAACTTTCCTTGCTTCCTCAGGTATACTTCCAATACCCACAGTACGGGTTATATCCGAGCAGTATCCTTTATATAAGGCTCCATAATCCATGATTAGAAGATCCCCTTCCTTTATTTTTCTGTCTCCTGGAGTATGATGGGGATTTGCTCCATTGGGGCCAGAGGCAACGATTGGTGGAAAAGATACTCCGTCTCCTCCAAATTTTTTTATCAGAGATTCAATGAGAAAAGCCACCTCTCTCTCCTCCATGCCCTGCAACTCTTCCTTTTCAATGATATGATAGAAAACTTTGTCCACTATTTCGGCTGCGTTCTTCAAAAGCTCTATTTCCTCTTCTGATTTGCGCACCCTTAACTCAGAAATTATTGGACCAAGAGGTTCAAGTTTATATCCCTTAAGTGCCTGTAGAAGCTTTAGTAAAACGCCGGCAGGCATTTGATCCTCCACGAGAATTCTACCATTTTCTCTTCCTATTCTCTCCATCTGGCTCCTGAAAATTAAATATGGGTTTTCATCATCGCTCCAGAAGATAACTTCAAGAGGAAAATCCTGCAATTCATGCTCATAGAGTTTAGGTGCTATAATAAAGGGGGATGAGGATGAAGGAACCACCAGAAGAAAAAGCCTTTCTAAAGTGCCGAGCGGATTTAACCCTGTTAAATAATAAAAATTTGCACCAGGGGAGATAAGAGCGGCATCCCAACTCTCCATTTTCCCCTGGAGCTTGGTTATCCTCATTTTCTTTCCCTCTTTAACCTTTCTCTAAGCTGCTTGGTGGTCTCCCAGTCTATTTCCATCTTCTCGGGATCTATTTTCACGCCGTATATATTCTCTGCAATGTCCAGAGTTATTAACTCATTTTTGAAATCCTGCAGCACTCTTTCAGGATCTCTTTCCAGCGGGTCTCCCCAGCCACCGCCACCGGATGAATGGAAACTTATGAGATCTCCTTTTTTCAGAACCTCTGCGGAAATTCTTCTTATTTCCTCCACTTTACCTCCACGATACAGGAATATCTTGTTACCTGGGCCAGGTAGACCACCATCCACACCCCATGGCGGGAAATCGTGGCGCCCCACCTGGAGAGTCGCAAGTGCAGTGCTATTGAGTATACGATATTCTCTGATCACTCCGAATCCTCCACGGAACTTACCATGTCCAACGCCCTCTTCTGTGTTGAGCATATACCTTTCCACCATAATGGGGAAGTTCTTCTCATATACTTCTGAGGATGCAATGTAAGTTTCTCCATCTCCACAGGCCACGAGCCCACTTGTGCCGTCCATATCATAGCCAGCACCCCAACCACCTGGCTGAGGCTCCACTATTGCAAATGGTTCTCCAGTTCTATCATCTACACCACCAACTATAGTAGCAAGTATGGACACAAAGTGTCCTGCAGTTAACTTCTCAGGCACATGAGGGGCAAGGGCCTTCCACACGAGGTCAGTTGCATAGGCTATTGCTTCCCAATCCGTTGAGGTTGGCGCTGGTTTAACAGGATGGAATATAGTGCCAGGAGGTGCTATAACTTCCAGTGGTTTGAAAAATCCGGCATTGGGATGTGCATGGGGATCTGTGAGTGCCATATAGGTTTCTCTAACTCCTGAGACAGTTGCTGGGAAAGGTGAGTTGATTGGGCTCATAACTTGCTTTCCACTGCCGGTAAAATCTACCAAGAATTTATCCTCTGTTATTTTTATTTTGGCTCTCACATAGACAGGTTCCTCAGTTTGAGCTATAGCACTATCTATGTAATCTTCGGCCACAAATTCTCCTTTAGGCAATTCTTTTAACTTTAATCGAGCATACTTTTCACCATCCTCAAGGAGTTTTTGCATGGCCAAGAGTACGCTATCAAGACCATATTTTTCTATTAGCGCATGCACTCTGCGAGCAGCAACACGCATTGATGCAGCCTGCGCCTCCATATCTCCATAGGTGTAATCTGGAAGTCTGTTGTTCTCAAGAATTATATCAATAACATCCTTGTTGGGTTTTCCTTCCTTGTAAAGTTTAACGCAGGGAAGCAAGATACCCTCCTGATATATCTCCGTGGCATTTGGATTCCAGCTTCCAAAGGCCATGCCTCCCACTTCACTCCAGTGACCCTTATTGATTACCATCCCTATTATCTCATCTTTATAAAAGATGGGCAGGGTCAGCGTAACATCATTAAGATGTGTACCTGAGTAGTAAGGCACATTAGCTACTATAATATCTCCCGGATGAAGGTCATCCTTCCATTTCTCAAGCACTTCTCGAGCTGCAAAGTCCAGAACTCCGGAGAATGCAGGTACTCCAGGAGCCTGAGCAATGAGATTTCCTTTTCCATCAGTCATACCTACCGCAAAGTCCAAAACTTCATAGATAACCGGACTTTTTGCGGTTCTTGCAAATGCCTGAAACATTTCGTCGTTTGCTACCACAAGACCATTCTTAATTATTTCAAGTGTAAATGGGTCTACACTCATTTTCCTACCTCCTTACTAACAATCACAAGATTTCCATATTTATCAACCTCAAGCTTCTGGGATTCAAGAACAAGAACAGTAGAAGTTGGATCTTCTATAATCATAGGACCATCCATGCTTATTCCTATTGGAAGTCTGTCTCTATCAAGCACTGGCAGAGTCATGAAATCTCCATTGAGGAATATCTTCCTTCTCTCTTTTATTGCATCCTCCACTGATTTGCTGTCGCTTCTCTTCTCTTTAATGCTCACTCTCTTAGCCTTAACTATTCCTGTGACATGGAAGTTCACCATTTCTACAGGGCTATCAAGAAGTTTGAAACTGTATGCCCTCTCATGATAAGCATGGAATCTTTCTTTTATCTCTCCAATGCTATCTTCAGCTATCTCTCCAGCAGGTATGGGAACTTTTACTGTATGTTCCTGTCCCTTGTAACGCATGTCAGCGTACCTAGATATTATCACTCTCTCTTCACTTATTCCTTCTTCTTTGTATATATCCAGAAGTCTATCCTCCAGCTCTGAATAGGTATCATTTATTCTTTTAACACTATCCTCCCAGTCCAGTCTCACTATGTTTGTACTTATAACATCATGTCTTATGTCTGATAAAAGCATTCCCCAGGCAGAGAACACACCCGGATGTATTGTGGGTATCACGATTTTCTTTATTTCCAGATCTTCTGCTATGAAGGGAGCAAACATGGGTCCGGAACCACCATGGGCAATGAGTGTGAAATCTCTCGGATCATAACCTTTTTGAACTGAGATTATGCGTATTGCGTTAGCAGCATTCTCATTTGCAAGTTTTATTATTCCTTCAGCAGCTTCTTCTACCGTGATCCCAAAATGATCAGCTATTTTCTCTTTTATCACTTTCACTGCAAGATCTCGGTAAATTTTCATCTCTCCGCCTAGAAGGTAATTGGGATTGATGAGCCCGTTCACCACATAGGCATCTGTGACTGTTGGTTCATCACCACCTTTTCCATAGCAGGCAGGCCCTGGATCAGCTCCCATAGCTTTGGGTCCCACACGCAGATTTCCCACATCGTCAATCCAGGCAATGCTTGTACCTCCATTACCTACTTCTTCTATGTCTACCACAGGAACTTTCACTGGATAACCAGGATTGAACTTGTCACGACCAACATAATACTCACTGTGAATCTTGGGCACAAGATTCTCCACAAGACTTGCCTTTGTTGTGGTGCTTCCCCCATCAAGTGCTATTATATTCTCCTCATTAATTATTTCACCAAGAGCTAAGGCACCGATAACACCTGCCACAGGTCCTGATTCTATGGAATAAATGGGATACTCCTTCACAAAGGAGAAGGGAGCCATACCTCCATTGGAGAGCATTGCAAAGAATGAGCCTTTGAACCCCATCTTTCTTATTTCATCCTCAAGAATGCTGAGATATCTATACATCTTTGGTTTAACAAATGCGTTAAGAACAGCAGTGTTTGTTCTTTCATACTCACCCCACTCTCTTGTAATCTCATGTCCTAGAGTTATTGGAATTTCTCCATTGGTAAGCTCTCTAACTATCTTTCCTGCCTCTATCTCATGGGTTGGGTTTACATAGGAATTAATAAAGCTTATGCATATTGATTCCACACCTTCTTTTTTGAATTTTTCAACTATGGGTTTTAACTCTTCAGGATTCAATTTCTTCAAAATCTCTCCATCGCTCTTTATTCTCTCGTTCACTTCGAGCCTCAAATACCGGGGAACAAAAGGCTCTGGCTTTCGATATCTGAAGTTGTACATATCTCTTCTGTTTGCCCTCTGGAGTTCCAAGGAATCTCTGTAGCCGTATGT
>Ga0190327_1000133_pt1 | contig 12000 bp, 10 predicted proteins | sample 48720401_MG_FD_161667 | JGI IMG/M metagenome (GOLD analysis project Ga0190327, IMG submission 161667) | Hydrothermal vent sediment bacterial communities from Southern Trench, Guaymas Basin, Mexico - 4872-04-0-1_MG | ecosystem: Environmental > Aquatic > Marine > Hydrothermal vents > Sediment ... | reverse complement strand
TCATAGATCAAAAAAATTGTTTTGCCGGTGATGCCCCCGTAAAAATTAAACATCAGGTTAACGGTCCCGGAATCATTGAGACCTATACGATTATCTATTCATTGGATCAGAAACCCTCTTATGCTGTGCTTTATGGAAGAACCCGGGACAATTTCAGATTTATCGCCAGGACACCAAATAACCCGGATATCTTTAAGCAACTCACATTAGAGAACAGGGTCGGACAAAAAGTAAATATTAAATTTGATTCTTCCAAAAACATGAACATTGCCGATTTAACATAACAAATTTACTCAAGCTTGCAATTAACCTTCATGCAAACTCAAAAAAGCATCCGACCACTACACATCAGGGCTGTTCATCTGTTTTCTTTTTTAATTTGATCCAGATCTCTACCCGCTGTTTTACGGTTTTCTCGTATCCCCGGTCTGTTGGAAAATAAAACCGCTGATCTCCAAGATCGTCCGGCAGATAGGACTGGGGAATATAGGCATCCTTATAATCATGGGCATACTTGTACCCTTTGCCATACTTCAAATCTTTCATCAATTTTGTCGGGGCATTCCTGATATGAAACGGGACCGGTGAATACCCCATTTTTTGGATCGTCTTTTTTACCTGTTTATGCGCTGTATAAACCGCATTGCTCTTGGGCGCAGTGGCAAGATAGATGGCGGCCTGAAAGAGGACATCATCTCCTTCGGGACGACCTAATATTCGAAACGCCTCACTGGCATTCAACGCCATGGTCAATGCACCCGGATCAGCCATGCCAATATCTTCTGTGGCAAACCGAATCATTCTTCTGAGCATGTAATACGGGTCATCCCCTGCCATGAGCATCCGTTCAAGCCAATAAATCGCTGCATCCGGGTCACTGCCCCGCATACTTTTGATCAATGCGGAAATCAGATTAAAATGTTCCTCACCCGCCTTGTCATATAATAATGATTTTTTTTCAATGGCCGTTTCAACATCCTGAACATTAATCTGTTTTTTTTGAGCAAAATGAAGCAAAGCTGTTTCAAGATTGGTCAACGCAATTCTGGCATCGCCGTCAGACACCCTTGCAATATGGTCCAATGCATCATTAGACAGCCTGTCTGTCTCAAATCCCAGACCATTTTCCGGATCTGTCAATGCCCGGTTTAAAATAATTAAGATGCTTTCTTTTTTAAGGCTTTTAAGGGTAAACACTCTGCAACGGGACACCAAAGCAGGAATGACTTCAAAGGAAGGATTTTCAGTGGTCGCCCCCACAAGAATAATCAGGCCTTTTTCCACATGACGGAGAAAGGCGTCCTGCTGAGCTTTGTTGAACCTGTGTATTTCATCTACAAAAAGAATGGTTCGTTTTTGATACAACGCCCGATTTTTTTTGGCCTGTTCGATAATCTGACGGATATCTTTAACCCCGGACAGAACAGCAGATATTTCTACAAATTCAGATTTTGTTTCATTGGCAATAATTCCCGCCAGGGTTGTCTTGCCACATCCAGGCGGTCCCCAGAGAAGACTGGAAAACATTCTGTCATCTTCAATCGCCTTTTGGAGAAGACTTCCTTTGGCAGTCAGATGTTCCTGGCCCACCAGCTCATCAAGGGCTCCGGGTCGCATTCTGTCAGCCAGCGGACGGGACAAAGCGTGTTCCAGGGGATTATAAGATTCAAAAAGATCCATTCTGTTTAGGCGTTATCCATATCTCTTTTTCTTTTTCTCTGACTCTGTTCTTTTCGCTGCTTTTGTTTTTTGGTTATCTGTTTTTTCTTTTTCTTAAAAATTCTTTGATCTTCCTTTGAATTTCCGGAAAATTTAATCTTGCCTGTTTTCTCTCTGAAATACAATTTAATAGGTGTCAATTTCAAAGGAATCATCTGCCGCAACTGATTCACCAGATATCGCTTATAAGAAAAATGAACTGCTTCCGGGAAATTAACAAAACAGACAAAGCACGGCGGTTTTGTGGCCACCTGGGTAGAGTAAAAAACTTTTAATCTTTTCCCTTTATGGAGTGACGGTTCTTCTCTATAAACCGCATCCTCAATAATCCGGTTCAACACACCCGTATTAATTCGGTGACAATATTCCTTATGAATCTTTACCACTTCATCCAGAATTTTATGGCACCGCTGTCCCGTAAGGGCCGAAATTGTCATAGCAGGGGCATAGGACAAAAATTTTGATTTATACCGTAGCTCCTCCATATATTTTTTAATATTTTTCCGTTCTTTATCTAAAAGATCCCACTTGTTTAACAGGAACATGGCACCACATCCCCTGTCTTCAGCATATCCTGCAATGGTAATATCCTGATCGGTAATGCCTTCATCTGAATCGATCAAAATTAATGCCACATCACACTCATCAAGGCTTTTCAATGCTTTTAAAATGGAAAATTTTTCAATTTTCTGAGTCACCTTTCCCTTACGCCGGATACCGGCTGTATCCACAAGAATAAACTGCCTGCCCCTATGCGTAACGCTGAGTTCTATGGCATCCCGTGTAGTACCGGCCGTGGCATCAACAACGACCCGCTGTTCACCAAACAATCTGTTGGCAAGGGAAGATTTCCCCACATTGGGCCGGCCGACAATGGCAATTTTAATCAGGGAGTCATCATCGTCGTCATTCTGTTCATATTTCGGCAGGGCTGCCACAAGGTCATCTAAAAAATCACCCACACCAATACCGTGTTCTGCTGAAATCTTATAAAAATAATCAATGCCCAATGAATAAAACTCTAAAAGCTCATCATGCTGTTGATAACTTTCTATTTTATTGATCAGATAAAACACCGGTTTAGCCATTCTGCGTAAAAAATCAGCCAGCTCTTGGTCATAGGGTGACAACCCGGCACGGCCATCCATAATGAAAACAAGGACATCAGCCTGTTCCGCCGCAGCTGTCAACTGCTCTTTAATCTGGGCAGCAAAATAATCATCATCTGAACTTAAAAATCCGCCCGTATCAATCACGGTAAATTCAATATCATCCCATAGTGCATCCGCATAGTGCCTATCCCTTGTCACCCCCGGGAAATCATCCACAAGCGCCTGCCTTGAGCGTATAATCCTGTTAAACAGCGTGGATTTCCCCACATTGGGTCTGCCCAGAAGGGCCACAACCGGTTTCATTTTTTTTAACCTCCGAAAATTAAACGAAAACTTTTTTTGTCTTATACAATATATTGAATTATTTATAAATGGTAATGATGAAGTCCATTCAAATTGTCTTTATCTTGTCCAGGAAAATAACAAAGAACCGATACTCAGGAAAACAAGGCTCATCACAAGGAGTATGGTCATTTCAGAGGAGACCTCGGAAAGCGTGGCACCATCATTGATAATTTTTCTGATTGCCGATAAAAAATGAGTTAGCGGCAGCGCTTTTGCAATGCTTTTAACCCAGGGCGATGCCCCTTCTATGGAAAACCATACTTCAGATAAAAACATCATGGGCCAACAGATAAAATTGATAGCCCCATTGGTTAATTCTTCATTCGTTCCCCGACAGGCGATGATCAATCCAAGGGAGACAAGACAGATGGTTCCTGCCAGAAAAATCACAAAGGCATCAAAATAAGATCCCTGCATCTGAAAAGAAAAGAATAAATCACATCCAAACCAGACCAGAAATGATGTTGCCAGCAAAATTACAACCCGGGATACCAGTTGGGCGGTCAGATATTCAAAAGCCGTAACAGGGGTTGCCTTAAGCCGTTTTAATACACCGCTTCTCCTGTATCTGACAATGACATACCCCACCCCGAAAAGGGAGGAAAACATGATATTCATCCCAAGGATACCCGGAAAGAGCCAGTCAATATATCGTACCTGCTCACCTTTGATTTGCTGTTTAATTACCCTGGATACAAACATCTCTTCGGGTATAATGGATTCCTTGACCACTTTTTCCAATACATATCCCTTGGGAGACGAATCGCTGATCCAGTACCTGAGTTTCGGGCCTTTGTTTTCCAGCAGGATATCTATCTTGTGGTGCAAGAGCTTATCCATGGCCTCATCATGGGTTTCAAAAGGGACAATTTTGATGTGGTCATAGGTTTTAAGTTTCTCAGGAATTTTAAGCTCATTGACTACTATTGGATCTTGTTTTACAGGGAAAACACCCAGTTTAAATTCAGAGCTTGAATCGGAACTGAAAATGACACCAAACCCTGCAACAATTAAAAACGGGAAAAGAATATTCCAGCCGAATCCTGCCCGATCTCTTATAAACTCGAAGTTTCGGGCCACAAACAAAGCCCACATCCTTTTGAAACTCATGATACTATTCTCTTAAGCGCTTACCGGTTAATTTTAAAAAAACAGATTCCAGGTTCCGGGGGTCGCCCATATCTTTACAATGTTTGTCCACCAGATTTTCAGGAGACCCTTGTTCAATGATACGCCCCTTATCCATAATGGCAATCGTATCACATAAGGTTTCAGCCTCTTCCATATAATGGGTGGTCAAAATAATAGTCCTTCCTTTTTTATTCATATCATGGATAATTTCCCAAATATGTTTTCTTGCCTGGGGATCGAGACCAGTGGACGGTTCATCTAAAAATATGAGTTCCGGATCATTTAAAAGGGCAAGCCCCAGCAACAGCCTTTGCCGCTGGCCGCCTGAAATTTTATTATTCAGGCTCTTTTTAATATTTTCAAGCATGCACAAGGCAATAATGTCCTCAACTGGCAGATGGTTATGATAAAAAGCAGCGAACGTTCTTAAGGTTTCTTCCACGGTTAAAAACGCCAGAAGCTCTGTATGCTGGAACTGGATGCCGACTTCCTGGTTAAAGGTTTTGTCCCTTGTCCCTCCCTTGTAAAAAATATCACCGGAATCCTGAGCAATGATATTCTCCATCATTTCCACGATAGTGGTTTTCCCTGCTCCGTTCGGACCTAAAAGACCAAAGCAGCTACCTTTGGCAATAGCAAGAGAAATACCATCCACTGCGGTGTTGCCATTATATTGTTTCTTTAATTGTCTGACTTCAATAATGGTTGATACACTTGACATTGATTTTTTAACCCTGCCCGCTCCCTTCCCCTGTGATATAGAGGCCAAAAATTATTATTTAATGTATGATCATCAATCACTAATTACAAGGATATCTTTTCAAAATCTATTTATAATAACCCTGAAATGGACTGAATTTAAGGTTGACTTTCAGCGATTGAACCATTTATAGATAATGGTTGTAATTTTATGAATTAATATTTGGAGAAAATAAATGAAAATACTTAAAATAGATCACCTTGGAATTGCAGTCTCAAGTATTGATGAAAAGAAGAATTTCTGGACAGATGCACTGGGGTTGAAATTGGAAGGGACAGAAACAGTTGAAGCACAAAAAGTGACCACGGCTTTTTTACCGGTGGGTGAAAGTGAAGTAGAACTTCTGGAATCCACGTCTGAAGACGGTCCTGTCGCCAAATATATTGAAAAAAAAGGCGAAGGGATTCAGCATGTGGCATTTCGGGTTGAAAATATAGAAGAAGCCCTTGCAGAACTCAAAGAAAAAGGGATTCAACTTATCGATCAAACCCCCCGTATAGGTGCAGGTGGGGCAAAAATCGCATTTTTACATCCCAAGGCTACATCCGGAGTCCTGGTTGAACTGTGTGAGAGATAAATTTTGACTTTAAACTTAAATTAGACCGGAGGAGTACCATGTCTCAAATGTCTGATCTTAATAAATGGAAAGAACTTGCCGCAAAACAACTGAGGGGAAAGCCCCTTGAATCGTTAACAAAGAAAACCCCGGAAGGGATAGACGTCAAACCCCTGTACACTGCAAAAGATCTTGAAAATGTAGAATTTACAGATAATCTGCCCGGATTCGAACCCTTTGTAAGAGGGCCAATGGCCACTATGTATGCCGGCCGTCCCTGGACCATTCGTCAGTATGCAGGATTTTCAACAGCCAAAGAATCCAATGCATTTTATCGCAAAAACCTGGCTGCCGGACAGAAAGGCTTGTCTGTTGCCTTTGATCTGGCCACCCACAGGGGGTATGATTCCGATCATCCAAGGGTGGCAGGAGATGTCGGGAAAGCAGGGGTTGCCATTGACTCTGTCGAGGATATGAAAATTTTATTTGATCAGATTCCCTTAGATCAAATGTCTGTCTCAATGACCATGAACGGTGCGGTGCTGCCGATTCTTGCAGGGTATATTGTTGCAGCAGAAGAACAGGGGGTTAAACATGAGCAGCTCATGGGAACCATTCAAAATGATATTTTAAAGGAATATCTGACCCGAAACACCTATATTTATCCGCCAACTCCTTCCATGAGAGTTATTTCCGATATCATAGGGTTTTGTTCGGATCATATGCCAAAGTTCAACAGCATCAGCATCAGCGGATATCATATTATGGAGGCTGGGGCTGATTCGGTTCTCCAGGCGGCTTTTACCCTGGCCGACGGCCTTGAGTATGTCAAAGCCGCCCTTGCCACAGGTCTTGATATTGATAAATTTGCCCCGAGGCTCTCTTTCTTTTTCGGGATCGGCATGAATTTTTTCATGGATATTGCTATGCTCAGAGCCGCCAGATTTTTGTGGGCAGAGCTCATGAGTCAATTTAATCCAAAAAATCCAAAATCCAAAATGCTTCGGACCCACTGCCAGACTTCGGGATGGAGTCTGACCCAGCAGGACCCATATAACAATGTTGTCAGGACCACCCTTGAATGCTTGTCAGCCGTGCTTGGCGGCACACAGAGCCTTCACACCAATTCTTTTGACGAAGCAGTGGGGCTGCCCACGGAATTGTCAGCCAGAATTTCCAGAAATACCCAGATCCTGATACAGGAAGAATCCCATATCTGTGATGTGGTGGATCCGTTAGGCGGATCTTACTATGTTGAGACACTGACCCAGAATATTATTGATGACGTCAGAAAAATTCTGGCCGAAATAGAAGACTTGGGTGGCATGGCCAAGGCAATTGAATCCGGTATGCCGAAAATGAGAATTGAAGAAGTGTCTGCCAGACGACAGGCCAGAATTGACCAGGGTACGGATGTAATAGTGGGGGTGAATAAATACCAAATTGAAAATGAAACGCCCATCCCTGTGCGTGAAGTATCTGAAGAGGTTCGGGATGAACAGGTGGCACGTCTGCACCAGATTAAAAAAGAGCGGGATAACGAAGCGGTTCAAAAGGCCCTGGATGATATCACAAAGGCCTGCGAATCAAAAGACAACCTTCTGGCCGTCTGCCTGCCAGCAGTACGGGCAAGGGCAACGGTTGGGGAGATTTGTGATGCTATGGAAAAAGTGTTTACACGGTTTGTGGCCACCACCCAGTGTATTTCAGGGGTGTATGCCGCAGAAAGTGCTGATTCAGAAATAATTGAGTCTTTAAGAAAACGAACGGCTGACTTTGAAAAAAAGACCGGTCGAAGGCCCAGGATTTTATTGTCCAAAATGGGACAGGACGGCCATGACCGGGGAGTTAAAGTCATTGCCACAGCCTATGCGGATTTTGGGTTTGATGTGGATCTGGGCCCCATGTTCCAGACCCCGGAGGAAGCCGCCAGGATGGCCGTTGAAAATGATGTCCATATCATCGGGGTATCAAGTCTTGCAGCTGGCCATAAAACTTTGGTGCCGCAGGTGATTAAAGAGTTGAAAAATCAGGGGGCCTCTGATATTAAAGTGGTGGTTGGCGGCATAATCCCTCCAGGGGATTATAATTTTTTAAAAAAGGCGGGTGCTGCTGAGATTTTTGGCCCTGGAACAGTGGTAACAGACGCTGCAAACAGGACGCTTAATATTATAGGTGCGTAAAAATTATGGCTCGAACCGACCCTGACAGTTTTGTCCAGGGTATTTTAGACGGCAATCGGCGCATGATCGCCAAGACAATAACATTGATAGAAAGCAGACTCAAATCGCATCAACAAACTGCTTTCACGGTTATGGAAAAAATCCTGCCCCGTACCGGAAACAGTATCAGGTTAGGCGTCACAGGAGTGCCCGGTGTCGGAAAAAGTACTTTTATTGAAAATTTAGGTATTCTTTTGGCGGGTATGGGTCATAAAGTGGCAGTGCTTACCATCGATCCCACAAGCCAGAGGAGCGGTGGATCTATCCTGGGAGACAAAACAAGGATGGAAAAGCTGGCCGCCCATGAAAATGCCTTTATCAGACCATCTCCCGCAGGCGAAACCTTAGGCGGGGTTGCCGCTAAAACCCGTGAAATCATGCTGATCTGTGAAGCTGCCGGATTTGATGTGATCCTTGTGGAAACTGTAGGCGTGGGACAGTCTGAAACCAGCGTGGCCTCCATGGTGGATTTTTTTCTGGTATTGATGATTTCAGGGGCAGGCGATGAGCTCCAGGGAATCAAAAAAGGGGTCCTTGAACTAGCTGACGGTATTGCCATTAACAAGGCAGACGGTGATAACCTTACGGCAGTTAAAAAAACCAAAGGGGATCTTGAAATGGCCATGCATCTGATCAGACCGGAATCTCCCACCTGGTCCACACCTGTCTTGACCTGTTCATCTATTACTGAAGGCGGGACAAAAAATGTCTGGGAAAGCGTCCTTGATCATCATAAAAAATTTAAAGCATCAGGAGAGTTTCAGCAAAGACGGAAAAAACAAACCCTGAAATGGATGTGGACCCTTGTTGAAGAGGGCTTAAAGCATCGGTTTAAAAACAATGAAAAAATTAATAAAGAAATACCCTTTATTTCACAGCAGGTAGAAAATGAGAAGATTTCGCCTTCAGCAGCCGCTGAAGTGCTTTTGTCATACTTATAAAACACTATTTTTTAAGGAAGTTTAAATGAAAATACATGAATATCAGGCAAAGGAGTTGTTTCGGAAATACAATGTTCCTGTTCCTGACGGAAATGTCGCTTTTTCTGTGGATGAGGCAAAAACGAGCGCCGCGAAGCTGGGTGGTTTTCCCGTGGTGGTGAAAGCCCAGATCCATGCAGGCGGAAGAGGTAAAGGCGGGGGGGTAAAGCTTGCCTCTTCCATGGAAGAGGTTGACTCTTTGGCCAATGAAATACTTGGCATGACCCTTGTCACCCATCAAACCGGTCCTGAAGGAAAACTAGTAAAAAAACTCTTGATCGAAGCGGGTCAGAAAATTGAAAAAGAGCTTTATTTAAGTCTTCTTGTGGACCGGGCTACGGCATCTATTGTGATCATGGCAAGCCGGGACGGTGGTATGGATATTGAAGAAGTAGCAGCCAAAACTCCGGAAAGAATCATAAAAGTTTACGTAGATCCGCTAATGGGAATTCAAGGGTACCAACTCAGACAAGTCGGGTTCGGACTTAAAATCCCGCCTGCTGCCATGAAACAATTTTCAGGCCTTTTATCCAACCTGTACCAATTTTTTATTGCCAATGACTGCTCCATGGTTGAAATCAATCCGTTGATTTTAACTTCGGATGATAAGGTTCTGGCTCTGGATGCCAAAGTGGATTTTGATTCCAATGCCCTTTACCGTCACAAAGATCTGATGGGCTTAAGAGATCTTGATGAAGAAGATCCTTTGGAAGTGGAAGCCTCAAAATATAATTTAAACTATATCAACCTTGACGGCAATGTGGGCAATATTGTGAACGGCGCAGGACTCGCCATGGCCACCATGGATATCATAAAGAATGCCGGGGCAACTCCGGCTAATTTTATGGATGTAGGCGGCGGAGCCAGTTCCGAGCAGGTTGAAAACGCCTTCAGGATCATCCTTGCCGATGACAAAGTTAAAACGCTTTTGGTCAATATTTTCGGTGGCATATTGCGATGTGATATTTTTGCCCGGGGCGTTGTGGATGCTGCCAGAAAAACCGGTATCAATATCCCGGTCGTAGTTCGCATGGAAGGTACAAATGTGGATGAAGGAAAGAAAATATTGAACGATGCAGGGCTCAATTTGACCAGTGCCGTTGACCTTTCCGATGCCGCGCAAAAAATTGCTGCCGCAGTCAATTAAAGGAGATCAAACGTTGTGAGTATATTTATAAATAAAAACACAAAGGTTCTTGTACAGGGAATTACCGGCAATGAGGGCAGTTTCCATACAAGACAGTGTATCGCATACGGAACAAATATTGTGGCTGGGGTAACGCCGGGTAAAGGCGGGCAGAAGATGGATGATGTGCCGGTGTTTAACACGGTCCGGCAGGCGGTTGAAGAAACCGGTGCCACCGCATCCCTGATTTTTGTACCCCCGCCGTTTGGCGCAGATGCCATTATGGAGGCCGCAGACACGGGTGTGGATCTCATTGTGACTATTACAGAAGGAATTCCTATCCTGGATATGGTCAAGGTGAAAAATTTTCTTGTCACAAAAAGCTGTCGGCTTATCGGACCTAATTGTCCGGGCATCATCACACCGGATGAATGCAAAATCGGTATTATGCCAGGCAATATCCATAAAAAAGGAAGTATAGGGGTAATTTCACGATCAGGAACACTGACGTATGAGGTGGTTGATCAGTTGACAAAACTTGGAATGGGCCAGTCAACCTGCATTGGTATTGGCGGTGATCCGGTGAATGGAACTAATTTTATAGATGTGCTGGAAGCCTTTCAAAACGATGATGAAACCACTGGGATTGTTATGGTCGGAGAAATCGGCGGAAGTGCAGAAGAAGAAGCAGCAATTTATATTAAAGAAAATTTAACCAAACCGGTCGTCGGCTTTATTGCCGGCCTTACCGCGCCTCCCGGCAGGAGAATGGGGCATGCTGGAGCCATTATATCCGGTTCCAGCGGTACTGGCGCAGCAAAGATTGCGGCATTCAAAGACAATGGAATTCACGTCTGTGAAAATTTAGGGCAGATCGGCCGGATTTGTAAAGAGGTATTTTAGCATAACCTAAAGGAGATTAAACAATTGGATAGTTATAGTATTGAATCAAATAAAAAAAAGAGCAGGATGCCTGCCAGGCTTGATTTTGCCCAGAGTGGAACCGGCCTGATTTTAGGGATTTTCATGTGGGCACACATGATTCTTGTGGGCAGTATCTTGCTAGGCAAAGGCGCTTTTAATTTTGTGGCAAAAACCATGGAGCTTGCCTTTTTGTCTGATACAGGGCATGGTTTTCCTGTTATCGTATTCTTTGCCGTTTTCATCGTATTTACTCTTTTTATCACCCATGCATTGCTGGGCGTCAGAAAATTTCCCATTTCATGGAAACAGCACAGGATTATTCGAGATCAGATGCAGATGATGAATCATACCGATACCAATTTGTGGTATATCCAGGTGGTTACAGGATTTATCATGTTTTTTGCCGGATCGGTTCACCTGTATATTATGTTGACAAATCCCGGGGCCATTGATCCTTATCTGTCGGCAGACAGGATGGTTTCCTATAATATGTGGCCCCTATATCTGATTTTGTTGATCTGTGTTGAACTTCACGGCACCATCGGCCTTTACCGGCTTTGTATGAAATGGGGATGGTTTGCAGGCAAAGATCCCAGAAAATCAAGGCAAACCATGAAAAAAATGAAAAACAGGGCCACCATTTTCTTTTTAACCATTGGGATTCTTGCTTTGCTGGTGTTTATCGTTATCGGTATCAAGCACAGGGATAATGTGGGTGAAAAATACAGTAAACAGAATACAGTAATTAAAAAAATTCAGTCAGGTGAAGAATTTTTTGCACAAAATACAGTTCAAGGACTGGAAAAAATGCAATCTGCTGACCTAATACATCAATAAGGGGAAACCTAAATGAAAGTTATATATACAGATTCACTTGTAATCGGCGGCGGGCTGGCAGGACTCAGGGTTGCCATTGCATCCCAGCAGAGGGGTTTTGATACCATTGTTCTGTCTCTGATTCCTGCGAAACGATCCCATTCTGCTGCAGCCCAGGGCGGCATGCAGGCAAGTCTTGGTGCATGTATTAAAGGCGACGGGGATGATGAAGAAGTACATTTTGGAGACACTGTAAGGGGCAGCGACTGGGGCTGTGACCAGGAGGTGGCAAGGATGTTCGTGAACACG
>Ga0190327_1000131_pt1 | contig 12027 bp, 7 predicted proteins | sample 48720401_MG_FD_161667 | JGI IMG/M metagenome (GOLD analysis project Ga0190327, IMG submission 161667) | Hydrothermal vent sediment bacterial communities from Southern Trench, Guaymas Basin, Mexico - 4872-04-0-1_MG | ecosystem: Environmental > Aquatic > Marine > Hydrothermal vents > Sediment ... | reverse complement strand
CCAATTTTCAAAAAAAGAACTCCGCTGCAAAGGGTGTGAGAATCAGTGTGCAATATCAAAGCTCACCTTTGCCAACGGAAATTATTTTTTTACCGGGAATCGATGTGAAAAATATTTTAGTAATAACCCCGAGATAAACCACAGGGGTAAAAATCTGATAACAGAGCAATTAGAGCTTCTTTTTGACCACAATATAAAGCCGGAAGGCGATCCAATCCTTACATATGGCATCCCTCGCTGTCTGAATATGTATGAGAACTTTCCATTCTGGAACACATTTCTAACATCATGTGGATTCAAAGTCGTTCTTTCCTCACCTTCTAATTTTAAATTATATGAAAAAGGGGCATCAAGCGTTATGTCGGAAAATATCTGTTTTCCGGCAAAACTTGCCCACGGACATATTGTTGATCTCATAAAAAAAAAAGTGGATCGGATCTTTTATCCCATAGTTGTGTACGAACAACAGGAATTCTCTGACGCTTTAAACAGCTTCAATTGTCCGGTTGTTACCGGGTATCCGGATCTTTTAAAGAGTGCAATTAATCCGGGTGAAAAACATCATATCCCCCTTGATAATCCGCCCGTCAGCTTTAAAGATGTCCCGCTTCTTAAAAAACAGCTTTATCTCTTTTTCAAACAATTTGGCGTAACTTTTAAGACCGTGTCAAAAGGGGTTGAACAAGGACTTACAAAACAAAAAGAAGTGAAAAAAGAACTTAAATCCAGGGCAGACGTCTTGATAAATAAGGCAAAAAATGAAGGACGGATGGTGATTGTCCTGGCCGGCCGGCCGTATCATATAGATCCTTTAATCAACCACGGCATTGGAGACTTTCTCACAGAACTCGGCGTTGATGTTATCAGCGAGAACGCAATTCCCTCTACAGAGCAGACACTTGGTGATGTCAACGTATTGACGCAATGGAGCTATGTCAACAGACTATATGGAGCGGCTAAATGGACTGCCGGGACACAGAATATTCAGCTTGTTCAATTGACTTCTTTTGGTTGTGGGCCGGATGCTGTATCAGCAGATGAGATCAGGGAAATTATGCATGACAGCGGGAAAATTTATACGTTAATAAAAATGGATGAAATTTCTAATCTGGGTGCCGTCAAAATAAGGCTGCGGTCTATGCTGGAAGCGGTTAAAGAAAATACAAACAGCGCCGGCGCGGATCAAAAAAATGGAAAAAAAACAAACAGACTTTTCATGCAGGAAGACCGAGAAAGAGTTCTTATCGCACCGTATTTTTCTCCTTTTTATTCTCCACTGATCCCGGCAGCGTTCAGGCCTTTGGGCTACCGTGTCGATGTGCTTCCACCCCAGGACGGAATATCGGTGGAATTAGGCCTGAAGACTGTAAACAACGATATGTGTTATCCGACCATACTTGTTGCAGGCGACATCATTAAAGCCTTTGAATCCGGAAAATATGATCCGGCTAAAACAGCGGTAATCCTGACCCAGACAGGCGGTCAGTGCAGGGCATCCTCTTATGTTTCCCTTATTAAAAAAGGCTTGGCTGAGGCAGATCTGGCCGATGTTCCGGTGATTAGTTTATCTGCCGAAGAAATAAATCACCAGCCCGGATTTGTCATTAATCAAAAAGAGCTTGTAAAAAGAATGGGTCTTGGCATTATTTTTGCCGATCCACTGGCTCAAATGCATCTTTCTACTATGGTCCGGGAAAAAATTCCGGGAACCTCAGCGGCCTTGCATGCCAAATATTTATCAAAGATGGAACCAGGTATTGAAAAAGCCGACTATCATTATCTGTTAAATCTTCTTAAAGAGGCCGTGAACGATTTCAACAGAGTCAGGATTAAAAATAAATTTGTTCCCAGAATTGGAATTGTAGGAGAAATATTTGTTAAATATAATTTTTTTTCAAATGGAAATATCGCCGAGTGGCTTTCAGATCAGGGAGTAGAAGTGGTTCTCCCATCTTTGCAAAATTTTTTTGCCCAGAGGTTTGTCAATGAATCATTCAACCAGAAAGCATTTTTTAAATTTTCTCCTGCAGACAATATCAAAACCAGGCTGCTGGAAATTTATGCAAATTATCATTTGTTTCGTATTGACCGGGTCATGCAGGAATTTCGGTTTTACCGAAAGCATAATAGTTTAAAAGATCTGGCTGAAAACACAAGTAAAGTAGTCAGCCTGGCTAACCAGTTTGGTGAAGGATGGCTGTTAACAGCCGAAATGATTGCCATGCTGAATGAAGGGATCGGCAACATCGTCTGTCTTCAGCCATTTGGCTGTATTGCCAACCATATCACAGGCAGAGGGATTGAAAAAAAATTAAAGGGGATGTTTCCTGATTTACATTTACTGTCCCTTGATATGGATGCCGGGGTCAGTGAGGTTAATATTTTAAACAGGTTACATTTTATGATTGATGGCGCCAGGGAAGAAATGGCCCATGGGATGGAGACGATGCCTCACCCGGAACCGATCGGACAGTTCGCAGTCCCGCATGTCCGGCCTCATGATTTCAATTTTCTGGGAAATTATGTACCGCTGGAAGTTGAAAAATGGAAATCCTGGGTATCCGGATTGGACCTGCGAAAAAAAGCGGGCAGTTTTATTCGCAGGTAATAGCAATATTACCATTAATTTTTAATTATAGGAGATACAAATCATGTCAAAAAATCAGATGAAAGATCGCATTGTAGAGGAATTAAGAAAGGCTAAAAAAACAGGGCAAGTTACCACCAAGATGGTGCGTGAAATTACAGAGGAGGCAGTGTCCGATGTTGTGGGTGAAAGCAGAGAAGGTGCTGTGCAGCTTCGTTCTGCCGTTAAAAATGCTGTGGATGCTGCCATGACAGGCCTGAATGAAATTGGAGAAAATACAAAAAAAACCGTGGAAGCGGTGGTAGAAGGAGCGATTGCCGGTGCTCGAAACCATGGAGACAAGACAGTTAATGCCACCTGGAAGGAAGTCAGGCACCTGGAAATACGACTCACGGAAGAGAAGGCTCGGCTGGCTAAAGATCTGACAGAAGGCCTGGAAGGCGCCAAAGATGCCGGTGAGACATTATCCGGAGAAGTTAAAAAATGGATAGAATCTGCTGTAGTCGATGCAAAGCTAAAAAGTACTCAGCTTCTGGGATTAACAAAGCAGACAGTTAAAGAAGCGGTTAAAGAGGCGATTGAGTCTGGCCAGGATGTGAAGGAAACCGTGAGCCGGATTGCCGGTGATGCCACTGAAAAAGCGTTGGAAGAAGGCCGATTTACAGCGGGCAGGGTGAAGATAATCGCCGAAAAAGTATTGTCCGGGGCTGTGGAAGCTGCCGAGGAAACGGGTAAAGAGACTAAAAAAGTTGTTCAAGGCGCTTTCGAGGGGACTCAAAAGGGAATTGTTTCAGCCATAGAATCTGTTGGTGACAGAACAAAGGAATTTACCAGTAAAGATCTTGCCCGGACAAAGGAAGATCTTGAAGTGATTGAAGAACTTTTCTTGGAAACAACCCGAAAAATTGCAATACGTTCCGGTGAGGTGGCAAAGGATATATTAACCGATCTTGCCGACCAGGCCCAAAAAACGACTTCTGCCTTAAGACAAAAAGCTCGCAATGCCGCTGAGAGAAGTGCTGACAAAGTTTCTGACAAATTGAAAGAGGCAGGTAAAGAGGCGGCTAAAGCAACCTCAAAAGCGGCACATGCCGTAGCAGATGAGGCCAAAGAACTTGGGAAAAGGTCTGTGGACATCGCAAAGGGTGCGGTTTCCGGAATGTGGAAAGGGGCAAAGGATGCTTTAAAGAAAGAAAAAAAGGAACAATAAAGGAACAATAAATGCTCAAATTAAAGGTTTTCCACTATATAAAAATTGTAGTGAAAAAAATGTTTGGTGACATGAGGTTAAGACAAATAGTATTTAAGTGTTTGGTATTACTGCTGGTACTCATGAGTATTGCACTTGCCTTGAGTTCTGAGTCATGTGAAGCTGTAGAAAATGAGGGAACATTCAGTTTTTATTTTGAAAATGACCTATTTGCAGATACTGATTATGGCTATACCAACGGTATAAAGTTATCCTGGATTTCAGAAGATTTGACCGCTTATATGAAGAGCGACAGCCTGCCTGACTGGAGCCTGCCGATTATAAGCAGGCTGCCTTTCATCAATGAGCAGGGGTTACAGCGTAATGTTGGCTTTTCTATAGGTCAGAACATGTATACACCAGGGGATATCTCAAGTGGGAGTCTGATTGAAGATGACCGCCCATATGCAGGATGGACCTACTTCGGCATCGGCTTTCACAGCAAGAATGAGCGTCGTTTAGATTCGATGGAAATTCAGCTTGGTTTGGTAGGCCCTCTTTCCTTTGCCGACCAGACACAAAAATTGATCCATAAATTAAGCGATAATAAAAGCCCCAACGGCTGGGACAATCAACTTAATAACGAACCCTGTCTTGCCGTCGTATATGAGCGAAGATGGCGTTTTTTTTACAACATACCTGTGGGTGAATTAGGTTTGGATTTCATCCCTCATCTGGGCGGTGCGTTGGGCAATGTTCACACCTATGCCAACGCAGGGATGGAAGCCCGCATCGGATGGAATCTTCCCCGAGATTTCGGGACCTCTCTTATTCGACCGGCAGGCGATTCCAATGCGCCTTTGAAGGCACACTACCCGCATCTGTCCCGTGATCAAAATTTCAGTCTCTATGTTTTTACCGGGGCAGACGGACGTGCCGTATTGCGTAACATTTTTTTAGATGGAAACACTTTTACCGACAGTCACAGTGTTGATAAAAAATATTTTGTGGCCGATGTCGGGATAGGAATCGGATTAATTATTCATCGGTTCAAACTTTCCTATACGCACGTCTTACAAACAAAAGAATTCAAAGGACAAGAAGATAACCAGACCTTCGGTTCCATCACACTTGCCTATACTTACTGACGTTAAACTTTTATAATCGGCCCTGGCAAAAATTGGAGCCTCAGGATCTTTGTTTATCGCCACGATATTAAATAAAATTGAAAAATCTCAAAAATCAATCTGGTTAATATTCAGACATTTATTCTGTATGTTATTTCTAACAATACTATTAGTATTGGAAATATGTTTTTCTAAAGCCTTTATTGCTCCTTCCAAATCCCTTGCTTTCACCGCTTTAAAAACTGCGGTAATTTCAAAGACGGCGTCTTCAAGCGAAGGAGGAGTAAAGTGCAACTCTGGAGTGTATCTTAAATATAAAGAATCCATTAGGTATCGTAAAATAAATATAGATTGCCTCTGTTTCGATAATGATGCCAATGCCATATGAAAATGAATATCCTTTATTATCATTAATTTCAAAAATCCACTATGGCAGGCTTCAATATATTCATCATATGCCTTTTCAATTATTTTATCACCCTGTTCATCCATATTTTGCAAACTCGTTTTCAACATTTCTGCTTCCAGTTTTAAACGAAGCCTGAAAATCTCCTCAATGTCCTCAGGGCTTATCCCTTCAATAAAAAAACCTCGATTTTGTTCATGGCGAATAAAACCCATAAATTCTATATGCTTTAAACCCTGGAGTATTGTTGTCGGCGTCATATTCATTTCTTCAGCCATTTTTTTATAGGGTATTCTTTCCCCTGGTTTTAATTCATTGAAAACAATTGATCTTCTTATCTCTATATAAGCATTTTGTGTTAAATTTTTAAACTGCCTTGGTTTGAGGTCAGCAGCTTTTTTTTCTTTTTTCATTTATAGCTCCATTTATTAACTTACTTCCTACGGTGGACCCTAAAGCCTGAACAGCTTTAATGCTAAAATAAGCTATGGGCCACTTTAAAAAAAACAAAATTGTGCTGTCCGGCCTTATTTTTGATCCGCCTGACGGTGCAATTTTTTCTATTCTATTTTCTTCAACGTATCTTTTATAGAATATATTTTATCTGGTGTCCAGTCATCAAGAGTCTTATCACGACTGACGTATGAAATGAGCCTGCTGGGCCACTCTTTATTATAATACTGGAACAGTTCTTTCAGTCCTTTACGTTGGGACATCCATGAGTCTTATTAGCTTGGTCATCTACTTTGGCTAGATTATTAACAGGCAGTAGAAAGCAGAGAATTAATGAAAAAATACAAAAACCCATCAGTGATGTCCAGGCGTAGGAATATCCAAAATGATCGACAATATTTCCAAAGGCAACTGGACCAGCTGAAAAACCAAGCCATCCAATAGTAGTAGCCAAACCTATCGAAATGCCGATCTCAGATTCATCACTAACCTCGGCAACCATCACCAAGCCTAAACTGTTCCATCCAACGGTAGCAAGTCCTAAACCTATAAGAACAGGCATAAACAACCAACTGGACCAGCTAACATCCCAAACTGATAATGCAGTCACTGTAATGACAGCCAAAAAAGATATGATGATCATAACAGGCTTACGCTGACCGTTATACAGACGATCGCTGATAAAACCCCATAATATCCGTCCCACCGCGCCACTGATCATTACAAGTGTTAAAAGTGATCCCGCTGCCAAAAAAGAATATCCTAGTTTTTCTGTGGTATAAAGGATAAGAAAGGTAACAACAATACCCTGAGACAGTCCAAATAATGACATGATAATAGATAAATGAAGAAAATATCTATTCGTTAAAAATTTTTTAAATTGTGAAAAAAAATTATTTTCACACATTATTGTATGTTTGGAAATGTTTTCAGATCGAATTGGATCACGGTATAAAAGCAATGAAGCAATCATCATCACAACAACAACAAATCCTATAATACCAAGGGAATTATAAGGGCCCATCGTTTCAGAAAAAAAAACCAGAAGTATACCAGAAAACGATGCGCCAACAGTGACAGCAGCTTGTTTTATCCCAAACACTATCCCTCTTAAATTTTGCTCAAACCACATAAACAAACCCTTGGCACCTATAGGTGTACCCATACCGTAACCAAATCCACTGATTGCAACAATCATAAGAAAAATAACAAAACCGGGTTTCAACATATAAAGGAATAATAATGGAACACCTGTAAAACCAAGCCACATAGCAATCCCTTTTTTTACTCCATAGTAATCAACAATAAAACCAGCAGGTAAAGATGACAAAGCAGCAGTTAAAAAAAAAGTTGAGCTGATGCAACCTATCTGAGTACTATTCAAAGACATAGCCTTTTTTAGAAAAGGAGATATAGGACCCCACCCATATCCAGCAATAGAAAGAATTAGATGATCTAATGCAAAGATTACGAGAATAATCCAGCGATAATGAGTTGCCTGACTAAATATCAATTTAAAAAACCTTTTTTTTATTGTTACTTCAGATCTTTGACAGATTTTGTATTTTGTTAGTGGTACATAAAAATAAGACCGGACATTACTGAGCTGCTATATAAGGTCAGCGTAAAAATCATTACCTTTATCATCAACAATGATAAAGGCTGGAAAATTTTCAACAGTGATCATATAGACGGCTTCCATGCCAAGTTCTTCATATTCGACAAACTCGACCTTCTTGATAAAGTCTTTTCCAAGCCGGGCCGCAGGACCGCCCGGGGAACCCAGATAAAATCCGCCATATTTCTTGCAGGCATCGGTCACTTGTTGGCTTCTGTTTCCTTTTGCCAGCATGATATAAGACGCGCCCTCTTTCTGGAAAATAGGGACATAGGGATCCATTCTTCCGGCCGTGGTGGGGCCAAATGCTCCCGAGGCTTCACCGTCCGGCGTTTTAGCAGGACCAGCATAATAAATAATATGGTTCTTCAGGTAGTCTGGTAGGCCTTTACCGGCTTCAAGTCTTTCCATGAATTTTGCATGGGCAATATCCCTTCCCACGATTATTTTACCGGTTAAAGACAGCCTTGTGGCAACGGGATGCTTGGAGAGCTCAGCCCGGATCTCGTCCATGGGCCTGTTCAGATCAATCTCTACGGCAGTTTTTATTTCAGGTTCTTTCTTGGGCAGGTATTGAGCAGGGTTTTCTTCCAATTGTTCCAGGAAAATCCCATTCCTTGTGATTTTCCCCTTAATCTGGCGGTCGGCAGAACAGGAGACTCCAAGACCAATAGGGCAGGAAGCCCCGTGCCTTGGCATACGGATCACCCGGATATCCAGGGCAAAATGTTTACCGCCAAACTGGGCACCCAGTCCAAGTCCCTGGGATTTGACCAGCACTTTTTCCTCAAGATCAATATCCCTGAAAGCATGGGCGGTCTCACTGCCCTGGGTGGGCAAAGAATCCAGGTATCTGGCCGAAGCCAGTTTAACCGCCTTTAAATTCAGTTCCGCAGAGGTTCCACCAATGACAAAGGCAATATGGTATGGCGGACAGGCCGCTGTTCCAAGGCCTTTCATTTTTTCCAGCATGAAATTGATCAGGGTTTCTTCAGTGTTCAATACTGCTTTTGTCATCTGGAAGAGAACAGTTTTATTGGCTGATCCGCCTCCTTTGGCCATGAACAGGAACTTATATGCTTCTCCCTGAACAGAGGCAATATCAATCTGAGCCGGCAGATTGGTTTTGGTGTTTATTTCCTTATACATGGTCAGGGGAGCATTCTGGGAATACCTTAGGTAATTTTCTGTATAAGCCTGAAAAACCCCTTTTGACAATTCTTCTTCATCATCTGTCCATGTCCAGACTTGCTGGCCTTTTTTAGCCATCACAATGGCGGTCCCCGTATCCTGGCACATGGGATAGACCTTTTCAGAGGAAATGACAGCGTTTTTTAATAATTCCAGGGCCACATAACGGTCGTTGTCAGAGCTTTCAGAATCATCAATAATTTTTCTTAACTTTTCAAGATGTTCTGACCTATAAAGATGGGCCACATCTTTGAATGCCTGGTTTGAAAGCAGGGTTATGGCCTGGGGTTCCACCATGAGAACCTCTTTCCCCTCAAATTCTTTTATTCTGACATGCGCTTTAGTGAGAAGACGATAGTCATTCATATCGTCTCCTAAGGGAAACATTGTTTTAAATTTGAATTCATTCATTTCATGACCTTTTATATAACAACAAGCAACAAATATCTGGTTGTCCACTGCCTGTTGGGTTTTTGTTTTTTTGCAACCTCTTACCTAAAATACCACCTTGTTTTATTTAGCCAAAATCATCTCTCTTTTTAGATATGTAATCTATAGCCTGATAGAATAAATTTATAATATCCAAATCAAACAATCTACATCACAGAAGGTAGCCATAAAGCTAACTTCGGTACAAATAGCACAATTAATAAAGCAATAAGATACATAATCATAAAAGGGAAGGTCCCTTTAATAGCATCGGATAAGCTGCTATCCAATTTGAGCCCTTTTGCCACTCCGTCCACAGCATAAATATTCAAGCCAACCGGTGGCGTTAACAACCCTATTTCGATCGCCATCACCATGATAACAGCGTACCAGATTAAAGGTACCTGCAGGGCAATAAGTGCGGGTAAAAACAAGGGTAGAGCAATAAGCATTATTGAAGCTCCTTCAATAAACATTCCCAATACCAGCATTACCAATACTGTTACGCAAACAAACCAGACAGGATGCGTTATACTCGAAGTTGTACTCAAAATCAGTTCTGGAAGACCGAGCTGGTTAACCGTATTACCAAAAATCATCGCACCACATATAACAAACAGGACCATCACGGAAGAATCCATACCCTCTTTAAAAATGGAAAACAGGTCCTTGAATTTAATTGTTTTATAAATGAACAATCCCACTATTAAAGACCATGTGACCCCTATTACTGCAACTTCTGTAGGCGTGGCTATCCCTAAATAAAGAGGAAACATTATCGCGAATGGAATAATTAATGCCCAAAATCCTTCTTTCAGAGACTTCAGCCTATCTTCCCACGAGGCTTTTGGGGCTTTTTTTGAACCTTGATCACGAATAGATACAATAACTATATATGAACTGAATAATATTATAGTTAACACACCCGGTATAATTCCTGAAATAAAAAGTTTTCCCGCAGATTCCATGGAAATTGCACTGTAAAGAATCATAGGTACACTGGGAGGGATTAAAATACCCAAAGCACCTCCAGCTGCTATGATCCCTATGCTTAAAGATAATTTATAACCGTATTTCACAAGGTTTGTCAAAGCGAATGAACCTACCATTGCGGCAACAGCAACGCTTGTACCAATCATGGCTGCAAGAACAGCACAGGTTAATATGGTTGCTATTCCAATTCCTCCGGGGATATGTCTTAAAAAAGTATCAAAAATGTTATAAATTTTAGAGCCTATCTCACTTCTCCCAAGGATGACACCCATTAAAATGAAAAGTGGAACAGCCAATAAAAGGAAACTGTTAACGGTATTAAACATTGTTTGGGTTACAGCGGTCAACGCTCCATCACCGTAAGCCAGGTATAAACCTACAAGCCCTGAGCTTGTAAGGCTAATTGCTATGGGAACCCCCACAATCAGAAGTCCAATCATTAGGATTAGTGTGATAATAAGTGCAGTGCTCATAATATAATTTCCTTTAAGTCAGCCCGGTTTCGAGCTATTTAGAATTGAGAATGTTTTCTTTTTTGGCTATTCTATACTTAAGCACTGCCTCAATAATTTTTTCAACATATTCAACTGCAAAAAAGATCATCCCGACAGGCAATATAATTGTAATTATGCTAATTGGTGCGCTGTACATCATGGTTACCTCATTCAGATGATGAGCTTCTAAAACGAGTAGAATCCCCTGCCAGCAAATTATAATAGCTACAGCGATGCCTACCAAACCAGCGAATATATCAAGAATATACCTAAATTTTCTAGTCAAATTCGCATATAACAAATCCACCTTAATATGCCTGTTTCGCCTAAGGACTGAAGGTATACACGCAAAGTTTACCCATATGAGCATATAAGAGGTCACTTCAATAGCGTCAAAACCACTTAATCCTATTAAACGCAGTACTATTTGAATGAACAGTACTATAATTATTCCAGCAAATAAAAACACTCCGAAAGAATGAACTAACTCAGAAATCTTGTTAAAACCTCTCCAAAAAAAATATTCATTCATATCAATTTCTATACTAAATGTATCCTTTTGATTTACCACTTTTACCCTCCCCTCTCTCCGATCATTGCAAAAGGAGGTGTATCAAAATCATACACCTCCTAAGCTAAGCCTGTTCATTCATTTTTTAACTATTCTTATAATCCATAATCAATTTTAAGGTGGCGGGATCATCCTTTAATACCCTTTGATAGAAATCATTTATATCTACAGGTATCCATAATTTCATTTCGTCCTCCGTAGGATAATATATTTCTTTCATACATGCTTTTGCTTTTTTTGTCATATCTATGGTTATCTGTTCTGCAACCTTATAGCTTCTCTCTTGTGTTTTTTCACCAGCGTCCAATAAAACCTTCTGCAATTCTACAGGTAATTTTGCATAAAACTTTTGATTAACAATTATTGCCTGATCATTAACTGCTATACCTGGAAGAACACAGAAATAAGGGGCAACCTCGCTCAGTTTTCTTGCCACTGCATGCTGAAACGTTGCAACTGCACCATCTACAACGCCTCGCTGCATTGCAGTATAAAGTTCAGCACCTGAAACGTATGCCACTTGTGAGTGACCATATTCTTTAAAATAAGATGCTGCTTCACGACTTGTAGGTCTTATGACCTTACCTTTAAGATCCTCTGGCACATGAACAGATGAATTCATTTCAATTCCAAAGATGTCATTAGGCCAAGCTATCCAACCTAAAGCCATATAATTTTTCTTTTTTAGTTCAGCAAAAAGATATTTACCGATTTTTCCTTTTACGGCATCAATTTTAGCCTGCTGATCGTTGAATAGCATTGGGACAGTAAAGACACCCATACTTGGGATTACACTCTTAATATAGCATGTGTATGCCGCACAGGCCTCTATGGCACCTGATTTTACTGATTTTAATACTTCTTTGTCGTTAACAAGCTGTCCTGAGGGAAACATTTTTACAGTTATTGCACCCTTGGAATTTTTTTCTACAAGATCTTTAAAATAATTAAAGTTACCTGTCACTATAG
>Ga0190327_1000130_pt1 | contig 12056 bp, 11 predicted proteins | sample 48720401_MG_FD_161667 | JGI IMG/M metagenome (GOLD analysis project Ga0190327, IMG submission 161667) | Hydrothermal vent sediment bacterial communities from Southern Trench, Guaymas Basin, Mexico - 4872-04-0-1_MG | ecosystem: Environmental > Aquatic > Marine > Hydrothermal vents > Sediment ... | reverse complement strand
CTTCAATTTGAATATCGATTCTGTCCAAAAGCGGCCCTGAAATTTTTGATCTGTATTTTTGAATCTGGGGATGCGTACAGGTGCACTTCCCCATAGGATCGAACAAATACCCGCAGGGACAGGGGTTCATAGCTGCCACCAGCATAAATTGTGACGGATAGGTTGCTTTCATCCCTGCCCTTGAAATAGAAACTTTCCCATCTTCAAGGGGTTGCCTTAAAACCTCCAACACATTTTTTTTAAACTCAGGCAGTTCATCAAGAAAAAGCACCCCATTGTGGGCCAGGCTGATTTCTCCGGGAACAGGCCTTGAACCGCCACCCACAAGGCCTGCATCCGAAATCGTATGATGGGGAGATCGAAATGGTCTTGTTGATATATATGGGCTTTTGTCTTCAATTAAGCCCAGAACGGAATAAATTCTTGTCACCTCAATGGCTTCTTCAAATGACAGCGCCGGCAAAATGGTTGGGAGCCGTTTTGCCAGCATACTTTTCCCGGATCCCGGCGGTCCGGTCATAAGAACATTGTGAAACCCGGCAGCAGCAATTTCCAAAGCTCTCTTGGCATGTTGCTGCCCTCGTACCTCGGAAAAATCCATTTCATATGCCTTATCATTGGCAGGGGTCAGCCACGTCGAATCCATACGATATTTTTCAATTTCAACAAATCCTGAAAAAAAATCAACAATTTGCGACAGGCTTTTCACTGGAAAAACATCAATACCCTTCACCATAGCAGCTTCAGCGGCATTTTCAACAGGAAGAATGATCCCTTTTTTACCCTTTTTCTTTGCTGTCAACGCATATGAGAGAGCTGCTTTTACAGGTTTTATTTTCCCGTCAAGGGAAAGTTCACCTGAAATAAGATATGCGTTTACCTTTTCAGATGGAATAACTTCAGATGCCGCCAGAATACCAATGGCCACCGGCAGATCAAATCCTGTTCCTTCCTTTTTGACATCGGCAGGCGCCAGGTTAACGACAATCCTTTCCATGGGAAATGTATAACCTGAATTTTTTATTGCTGTTTTAACCCGGTCTTTACTCTCCCTGACAGAGATTTCCGGCAACCCGACAATATTAAAAACCGGAAGCCCATAGGAAATATCAACTTCAACTTCAACAATAAAGCCATCAATCCCTTCTACTGAACATGAATCTATTTTTGCAAGCAATTTAGCTCCTCTTCAAATAATCTAAATAATAATTATACCATTTTACACTATTGTAGTTTAGTTCTTTTTATCAAAAAACAAAACTGAACTGAAAAATTTGCTCATTTGCTTTGCTTTGTCTATTAAAATCGGATATATATAGCAAACTAAATTTTAAGCGGATGTTAACCAGATTTTAAATTGGCAATAAAGATGAACCGATAGTTTATGACCCAATATTTTTCACAACGAACCCTCTCACAAAGTATCTCTGTTTCAGGGACAGGCGTTCATTCCGGAAAACAAACACATTTGACAATAAGGCCTGCGCCGGAAAACCATGGTATAAAATTCAGGCGGCTTGACCTGCCGGGCACTCAGGATATCCTGGCGCTTTTTAAAATCGTCGTTGATACCAGCCTTGCAACAGTACTGGGGACTAACGGGGCCATTGTTTCAACAATTGAACATTTAATGGCCAGTTTCGCAGGGTTAGGGATCGATAACGCTCTGGTGGAAGTCGATGATTATGAAATTCCCATTATGGATGGAAGTGCAAAAATATTTACGCACCTCATTAAAAAAGCAGGTATTATAAAGCAAACTGCTCCAAAACAGTTCTTTATCGTTAAAAAACCAGTTAAAGTGACCGATAATGATAAATCAGTTATTGTGTATCCGGAACCCTGTTTTAAAATTACCTGCCGAATTGATTTTTCCCACCCTTTGATCGGAAAACAGGAAATTACATTTGACCGGGCTAAAAACAATTTTGAAAAAGAAATCAGCCATGCCAGAACATTCGGATTTATTCAGGATTTGGAACTTTTAAAAAAATTCAGTCTTGGGAAGGGCGGAAGCCTTGACAATGCCATCATTATTGATAAAGATAGAATTTTAAATGCGGAAGGGCTAAGGTACCCTGACGAATTTGTCAGGCATAAACTCTTAGACAGTCTTGGAGATTTCTCCCTGCTTGGCATGCCAATTCAGGGGCATATTGTTACCCACAAATCAGGACATACCCTGAATCATTTATTTATTAAAACATTTTTAGAAAACAAGGATGCCTGGGAAACAGGACCGGCAAAAATTTAAACGATATTTTTAACCCATGATACGATCTTCCTCCCATAGAACGGCTATTACACTGTTTATGTCAGTGTGTGTTGTACTCTGCCTTTTATTGCCATCTATTGCATTTTCAGAAGAGACCGCTGTTATAGAAAATATAAAACTGGCCAACACCAGAGATGATCTCTTAACATATTTTGATGTAAAACAGGCTTTTACTCCAAAAATAAATCAGGCGGTCCTCAATGGTATTCCCACCACTTTTTCGTTTTATATTACGCTATATAAAACGGGTGACTCATGGTTTGACAAAAAAATATCCGACATCCGGATTAAATCCACACTAAAATATAATACCCTGAAAAAAGAATTCTCTATTTTGCGACCCTGGAAAAATGAAAAAGCAGTTATTACACCGTCATTTGAAGAAGCAAAATCCTTGATGACCGAAATGGACAATTTAACAATCATACCATTAAATCAACTTGTTAAAGGGAATAAATACCAACTCAGGATCAAGGCCGAGCTTGATAAAATCACCTTACCTTTATCACTTCACACTATTTTCTTTTTTGTCTCCTTTTGGAATTTTGAAACAAACTGGTATTTAATCAATTTTACCTATTAGCGTTCATAGTGACAAATCTTGCCTGAAATTAAACATATGGCTGAATTAAAACATTCAAAAACCAAACGATCCAGAAAAAAAAGAGAATGGATTTTAATTCTTATTATCCTGATTACGGTCGGAATTTTAACATTTATTGAAACCCGGATCACTAATTTCGGCAGTAATTTTCCCTTATCCAGCACGGTATTAATGTTTATCCTGATCAACACCAATTTATTGCTGTTGCTTGCATTGATTTTACTGGTATTTAGAAATCTTGCAAAGCTGTACTATGAAAAAAAGAATAATATTTTAGGGTCCAAACTCAAAACTCGACTAGTCACTGCATTTATTGTACTTGCTCTTTTGCCGACAACGGTTCTTTTCTTCTTCTCAATTCATTTTATCTCCACAAGCATTGCCTTCTGGTTTAATGCACCGGTTGAACAAACTCTGGACAGCTCATTAGCTGTCGGCCAAAAACTTTATGAATATATTGAAGAAAAAAATGAATTCTTTGCCAAAAGGGCTGCCTTTCAAATTGACTCCCGGAAGCTTTTAGACAAAAAAAATGAAAAAAAACTGACCCGGTATACCCAGGTCATACAACGAGCATTTAACCGACATGCGGTTGAGATTTACACACCTGACGCAAAACGTGTCAGTCTGTCACTGGGAAATGAGATGGAGAACCTTCATTTCGGTCTTCTGACCAGTAATGATTTAACCGGCATCCCTGAAGGAAGGCAGAGCCACACAATTTCACAAAATATCAAAAAAGGGGAGTTTTTAAGAACAATTGCCGCCATCCCCTTTGGCGCTGACCCTAAAAAAGCCAAAGCATTTATTGTTATCACCACCCTGGTATCACCGGAACTGTCCCAGAATCTACAAGCCATTTCAAAGGGAGTGGGAGAATATCAACAGCTCAAAATGGCGAAAATCCCTGCTCAGATAGCATATTATATTGCGCTTTCTATTGTTGCGCTTCTCGTTATTTTCTGTGCGATCTGGTTTGGATTTCAGCTGGCAAAATCCATTACCATCCCCCTGATGAAATTTGCAGAAGGAACGCAACGGGTGACGGATGGAGATTTAAATTATCAGATAGATTTTGAGACAGATGATGAGCTCGGGACCCTTATCAAGTCCTTTAATTCCATGACCAAAGAACTTGCCACAGGAAGGGAACAGATCGCGCTTTCCGAAGGAATGCTCAAACAGCAGAATGCTGAACTTGAAAAGAGCCGCCAATACATTGAAATTGTATTAAAAAATATTTCTGCCGGGGTGATCTCCATTGATAATAAGGGAACCATAATGACCATCAACAAGGCTGCCGAATCCATGCTGGATATTAACAGTCGTGATATTTTAAACCATAATTTCAAAGATGTTTTAAAAAACGATTATTTAAAGATTGCCAATAAAATTAATACCCAGGTAGCCCAGGGCCAGGAGACGCTTAAAATACCCCTTTCCGCAACGGTTTCAGGAGCCCCCAAACACTTTTTTTTAAATTTTAATACCTTGAAAAATGATCAGGATAAAAATGTAGGTGCCGTACTGGTCTTTGATGATGTCACAGAACTTGAAAAAGCCCAACGGGTCGCTGCATGGAGAGAGGTTGCCAGAAGGATTGCCCATGAAGTAAAAAATCCTCTGACACCGATAAAATTATCCGCTCAACGCTTAAAACGCAAATATGGTAAAGAAATTAATGACGATGTTTTTACCAGTTGTGCAGATACGATTGTGGAACATGTGGATTTGATCAAAAATCTTGTCAACCAGTTTGCCGCATTTGCCAAATTTCCGGATGCAAACGTTACCCAGTGCAGAATTGAAAATATTGTTCTCGAAACCATTGCATTATACAGAGAAGGTCTTGAAAATGTTGATATCAAATCCAGATTTGCTGAAAATATTCCTATGCTGAAACTGGATCAACAGCATATGAAACAAGCCTTTATCAACCTGGTTGACAATGCGGTTTATGCGGTAAACAAAAAAGGAACGATCCTGATTGATATCTCCTATGATGAAATTTTAAAAATTGTGAGAATCGAAATAGCAGATACCGGCAAAGGAATATCAGATAAAGAAAAAACCAAATTATTTGAACCTTATTTTTCCACCAAAAAATCAGGGATGGGACTTGGACTTGCCATTGTCCACTCTATCATTTCCGATCATAATGGTGTAATAAGGGTTCAGGATAACAAGCCTGAAGGGGCAAAATTCATTATTGAGCTTCCGGCTTATTCTTAACCATATGACAGGAGAAAGAAGTATGTATCCGGCAGTGTTAATTGTTGATGATGAGACAACTATCATAGAATCCCTTGAAGGAATTCTTTCAGATGACGGATTTGAAGTCATGCATGCCTTTAACGGGTATGAAGCATTAAAAAAAATTGAGACGGACTCCCCTGACATTGTTCTGCTTGATATATGGATGCCGGGAATGGATGGGATTGAAACCTTAAAAGAAATTAAAAAAATAGCACCCAGCCTTCCTGTAGTGATGATTACAGGCCATGGCACCATTGAATCTGCGGTTGATGCAACGAAATCAGGGGCATATGATTTCCTTGAAAAACCATTGTCCATCGACAAAATTATGGTTACCATCAATAATGCGCTGAACTTTAGAAAAATTGAAGAAGAAAATATATATTTACGAAAAAAAAGTATCGAAAAAAATTCTATCACCGGGATCAGCCCTGCTGTCCAAAAACTATATGGGGAAATCATGAATGCAGCGCCTTCAGATGCCTCTATCCTGATTACCGGAGAAAATGGTACAGGGAAAGAAATGGTTGCCAGAACCATCCATCAATTCAGCTCAAGGCCGGAACAACCCTTTATCATCATCAATTGCGCAGCCATTCCGGAAAACAATCTTGATAGTGAGCTCTTTGGTCACGAAAAAGGTGCATTTGAAAAAGCCACATCAAAAAACAAGGGTAAATTTGAACTGGCATCGGGGGGAACACTCTTTCTTGATGAAATCGGGGATATGAATATCAATACCCAGGCAAAAATCTTAAGAGCCCTTGAATCAAAAACATTCCAACGACTTGGAGGCGGAAGGACCCTTCACATGGATGTCCGTCTCGTTGCTTCTTCAAATAAAGACCTTAAAAAAGAAATTGAGGTCGGTAATTTCAGAAAAGATCTTTATTTCAGGCTTAATGTGATCCCTATTCATGTTCCGCCGTTAAAGGACAGAAAAGAAGACATTCCCATGCTTGTGGATACATTTCTTGAAAAATTATCCAAACAGGCTTCCGGAACAAAAAAAACCATATCCAAGGAAGCGATGGATCTTCTTATTACATACGAGTGGCCCGGCAATGTCCGGGAATTAAAAAACCTTTTGGAAAGACTTTCAATCATGGTTGAATCAGACCATATCAATGTAGCGGATATCCCCCAGCCCTATAACATTGAAAGAAAGCCAACCGAACTGATTGGAAAAGATCTTCTTTTTTATGACGATGATCTTGCCCAGGCTAAAAAACAGTTTGAAAAAGAATTTATAAAGCAAAAACTTTCCCAGGAGGGGGGAGACTTGAAATCCGTGGCCCAAAAGCTTGGAACTAGTGTGAAATATATAAAAAAAAGAGCCTTATAGAGCTTTTATGAGAATCATCAGCGGCAATTGCAGAGGCAGAAAACTTGTTAACCTTCAGGGGCATGCTATCCGCCCCACAGCTGACCGTACCAGAGAGGCTGTTTTTAGTATCCTAGGACAAAAAGTCAGGAAGGCAAAAGTACTTGACCTTTTTGCCGGGACCGGTGCTTTGGGTATTGAAGCGCTAAGCCGATGGGCCTGCCATGCCACTTTTATTGATCTTGCCTGTGACATCATCCATCAGAACCTTGAACTCTGCCGGTTTAAAGAAAAATCCACCGTCATCTCTTGTGATATTGTGAAAGATTGCATACCCGAAATCCTTAATGGACAACAGTTTGATCTTGTATTCATTGATCCGCCGTATAAAAAAGGGTATATTGAACACACCCTTCAAAAAGAATCATTTACAGACCTTCTGGCAAAGGATTGTATCATCATTGCCGAACAATCCTGCACAGAAAATCTTCAACTTGAACTTTCAACCCTTGACATTTACCGACAAAAAAAATATTCAAAAACAATCGTTTCCTTTATTAACAAAATTTAAAAGGACGGCTCATCAATGACAGATAAAAAAAAGACAGCAATCTACCCTGGTTCTTTTGATCCCTTAACAAACGGACATATTGATATTATTGAACGGGCCCTGGATATTTTTGACGAAGTTATTATCGCAGTACTGCATAATCCTTCCAAAAAAGCATTGTTTACCATGGAAGAAAGAGTGGACATGATTAAACAAAGCTTTAACGGCAGAAAAACTATCTTAGTGGATTCTTTTGGCGGACTTCTTGTGGATTATGCAAAAATGAAAAATGCCGTTGCCATTATCAGAGGGATGAGAGCCCTCTCTGATTTTGAAAGTGAATTCCAGATGGCATTGATGAACAGGAAACTGAACAAGGAAGTACAATCTATATTTTTAATGACCGGGTTCAGATGGATTTTCACCAGTTCTTCCATTATTAAGGAAGCGGCACAGTTTGGTGGGGATATCAGTGGTATGGTCCCGGAAGCAGTCGAACGAAAACTGATGAAAAAATATTCCCAAAAAAATGAGAGCGGAATAGAAGACTAAAAATGGATTTGTGGCAGCTTTATATATTTGTATCTGTTGTTGAAAATAAAAGCTTTTCAAAAGCATCAAAAGCCATTAATCTTTCTCAACCCACGGTGAGCAATCACATCAAAGAGCTTGAAGACTACTTTCAATGCCGCCTTTTAGACCGGCTTGGAAAAACCACAGAACCCACAAAAGCAGGTGAGCTTCTCTACCACTATTCAAAAGATCTCTTAGCCCTTAGAGATCAGGCGAAATCAGCTATGGATGATTTCTTAGGAAACGCCAAAGGAGATCTTTTCATCGGTGGCAGTACCATCCCTTCCGGATATATCATCCCGAGGCTCATTGGGCCTTTTTCAAAACAATTCCCTGATATTTGCCTTAAAGTGACAGCAGGCGATACCCTGCAAATTATCCAGGAGATCAAAAAAGGAAAAATAGAAATCGGCATTGTCGGCGCAAAGATTGATGACCCTCAGATCGAGCAGGAAAAACTGATTGCAGATGAAATGAAATTGATTGTCCCTTCAAATCACAAATGGGCGGATAAAGCCTTTATTGAGTGTTCAAAACTCTTTGAAGAAAAATTTATTGCACGGGAAAAAGGATCGGGAACATGGCAATCCATCCTTAACAGTATGGATAATGCAGGATTTGATTCTAAAAAATTAAATATCCGTGTTACTATGGGAAATACTGTCTCTGTTATTCAAGGCATCTTAAATCACGTCGGGATATCCATCCTTTCAACCATCGCCGTTCAGGATGATATCGACAACGGGCGCTTAAAAGCTTTGTCCGTAAAAGGTCTCGATCTTAACCGCTTTTTTTACCTGACCACGTCAAAAAAAAGGACCTTGTCTCCGATTTGTAAAAAATTCATTGAAATAGGTGGCAGGCTCAACGACATTAATTTTACCGCTGGAATACGGGTGCTTTAATTTTGCAACGATCTGAGTCACCTTTGGGGGATTTAATTTTTCCGCATAATATTTTAGATGCTTTGAAATCTTATCATCCGAAAATTTCACTTCAATCAGTTCTTCAATCATCCCTTCTTTTAAGATAACAAAGTCCACCTCACGGCCTTCTTTATCACGGATATACCTCAACTCATACCTGAATCCCTCCCTATCTTCGAAGAAATGAATTCTTTTTAAAAGGTGAGTTGCCACAAGATTCTCGAAGACAGCACCTTCATTTCCCATGACATCTCCATTATCGTAAAAAAAAACTTTGGGTGGTTTGATCACTGCCCGTGGCAGATTTTTTGTATAAGATCGGACAACAAAGACAAGATACATTCTTTCCAGAACGTCGAGCCACTTATTCACAGTTTTAGGAGACACCTGGATCTCCCCTGCAATATTTGACATGACAATCAGACTGCCCACACGGGTCCTCAGTTGATGGATAAACAGATCAAGCAAAGAAATATGGCGAATGGACTCAAGATCTCTGATATCTTCTTTTAAAACCCTGTCAAACCTTTCTCTTCGCCACCGCCTTGCTTCACGTTCATCCCCGTCAAGGAATGGTTCAGGAAACCCGCCAACCATCATTAATCGTTTAAATACCTCTTTTGGGGTCAGTTTCTCCGGATATTCATCAAACCCAAAAGGATGAAGCCGCCAATAATGATACCGCCCTAAAAGAGAATCTCCCCCCCGTCTGTAAACATCCAGCCTTGCTGAACCGGTTACAAGAAACCGGACAGACCCTTCATTGGTATCATAAATTCCTTTGATCCAGTTTTTCCAATTTTTATATTTGTGGAGTTCGTCAAAAACGATAAGGTCGTCATCAGAGTGCCACCTGCCGGCTAACAGCCCCTGCCTGTCTTCAGTATAATCCCAATTAAAATATCTGCCTGACGAATATGCCTGATCAAGGATAGCCCTGGCCAATGTCGTCTTTCCCACCTGCCTGGGACCGCCAATAAAAACCATTTTTCGCTTTAAATCCTTAAGGATATTTTCATATAGATATCGCATATGGCTATTTTATACCGTAATCCAAAATAGTCAAGGCTATTTTGGATTACGGTATAAAATGGGCGAATCTACATAAAATTTAATGTGAAAAAATAACTTATTATAATAGTTCCGGATTATAAAGAGTAATCTGATAACACCGGGCATGAGTGCGCTGGCTTTCCCCAGTCCATCTCAATATCCTTGCTCAGCAATTCTTTTTTCTCTTTTTTTAATGATGGGAATTAATGATCGCAAAGCATCATTTACTGAGTCCTCGTCTGAAAAAAACTCGGCTACATCCGGATCTATGAGTACAACATTTGTTCCTTTTTTATATTTTTTAGAATATTTGCCCCTTACGCCTCTGCTGAAATCATATTCTTCCAACATATCTGGATCATTAGACATTACTTTCATAATATTCCCTTTCTTTTTTTGTTGCTTTTCTGGCACTAATAATCCTTATGTGATCTCCTCTTTCAGTATGAATAACAACCAGCATGCGATTCTTATACGACATTCCAACAAGAACCCATCTTTCTTCATCTCTTGAATGTAAAGGATCATCTATGGTTAATGATAAAGGGTCTTCAAAGGTGGTGCTCGCTTCCTTAAAAGATATACCATGTTTTTCCAGATTTATTTTTGCCTTTTTAACATCCCATTCGAATAATAACATTTCTTTTCCTCAACCACAATTTATATATACCGAACGTGGTGCGGTCACCAGCGTGAGTGAAGCGCTATCGGTCAGGACGATAAAAGGCGACTTGCAGCACGACAGGTATGGCCTGATTAAACAACACTTGATGGCTATCAAAAAAATACAAAAGTAGCAACTTCATTTTTAAAAAGGCACATGTTATAGGATTTGGGTCTGTCGGGGAGGTTGGGGGCGGATTGCAGGAATCGTTCAATCATGTGAGTCGCAACCCGCACCCAACCGGATCAATCGAATCCAATACAACACACCTCTTTTGAAGTTTAAAAATTTGCTATTCCTGGATAAAAATAGCCAGTGACTCGATTACTTTAATATCTTCTGTCTCCATGACCCGGATGATATCCTTGTGCATCCTTTTTTTCAGTTCACCGAAAATCCCTCTTTTTTTCATGAATGTTTTGGCAAACGCCAACGCATCTTTGAGAAGCGCTTCTTTGTTTTCACTTGCTTTAACGATCACATGGCTGTCTTGAAGCTCCTGGGCACCAAGACGCTTTCCTGAAAGAATCATCTCGTTGAATTTATATTCAGGGATGGCTTTGCGGACAAACTCAATCATGCCCGGAAGAAACGGTATACTGATATCCACTTCCGGAAAACAAAAAAAGCCTTTGTCTTTTGTCATAAATCTAAAATCACAAGTGCAGGCCAGCATGGCACCATTTCCAAAGGCATGACCGTTAATGGCGGCAATCACAGGGACAGGCATTAATAAAACTCTTTTAAAAATCGCATTAATTCCGTGTAAAAATGATTTTATACTGTCGAAATCCTGATCTTTCATTTTCTGTCCCAGCCAGTCAACATCAATCCCCTGGCAAAAATTTTTCTCATCCGTGGAAGTTAACATAATGGAATAAATCTCTTTATCTTCCAGTATTTTATCAAAACAGTAATTCATCTGCTCCACAAATTCAAGATTCTGTTTATTAGGGCCGTTGCACATATTAATAATCGCCACAGATTCATTTTTTTCCCAATCAATAATTGCCATAACCACTCCTTGTAAACCAATATTCATTCTTCAAAGTAAATAGCGTTATCCATCAATAAATTAAATATTTCAATATTTCAAGGTTAAAACCGATTTCTCAAACAAATAAAGGATGGATTTCAACAGAAAATCTGATTGACAAGCCTTATTTTTTCTGACAAGCTTCGAACGGTATAAAGGTAAATTATAGATTGTAATATATTTAAAATTCAGGAACTCGCCATGATTATTGGAATAGATGTTGGCGGCACACACACAGATGCTGTTCTTTTAAGAAATAACGGTATTGAAAAAAAAATTAAGGTGCCCACAGATTCTGCAGACCTTTTCAATACAATTCTCTCCGGTTTTACCCAGCTTCTGGATAATATTGATCCAAAAGAGATTGAACGGGTTGTTATCTCAACGACTCTGACAACCAATGCTATTGTTCAGAAAAATATGGACCCGGTCGGCATGATTGTTTCAGCGGGTCCCGGAATTGACCCTGCTGCTTTCAGAACCGGTGAGCACTATTATTGTGTTTCAGGCTCTATCAATCACCGGGGAAGAGAAAAAGCACCGGTAAACACGATGGAAATCGAAGATATTGCCAAAAAAATGAAAAAAGCCGGCATTGAATATGTAGGTGTTGTCGGCAAATTCTGTGTTCGAAATCCCAGCCACGAAATACTGATTAAAAGAATTTTAAATAAATATTTTAAAAAGGTATTTTTAGGCTACCGTGTTTCAGGAAATCTTAATTTTCCCCGTCGAATCGCCACAACCCATTTAAATACGGCTGTATTTTCCCTTCATAAATCATTTTTTGAAGCC
>Ga0190327_1000128_pt1 | contig 12155 bp, 21 predicted proteins | sample 48720401_MG_FD_161667 | JGI IMG/M metagenome (GOLD analysis project Ga0190327, IMG submission 161667) | Hydrothermal vent sediment bacterial communities from Southern Trench, Guaymas Basin, Mexico - 4872-04-0-1_MG | ecosystem: Environmental > Aquatic > Marine > Hydrothermal vents > Sediment ... | reverse complement strand
CAAAGATGATATTTTCCATAAGTTAGGAAATAGTACTAATGGATTTGTATTTTTAATCATTTTCCGCAGAAAATGGTTGATTACTAATCAATATCTTTCTGAAGAAGAAGCTATTGAACTATTTCCTTCCTCAGAAATGTGTTTTGGTAAATGTCTTATTCCAGGAGATGCTACTGATGATAAAATTGATTATAAACTTAATCAATTGTTAAGTATTATGACTGACTGTGTAGAAAAGAAAATGACATTTAAAGGTATTTCATGTAGTTTGGAAAGTATTTACAGAAGCTATCCTGAAGCTATCAGTTTGATGTTCACCTTTCCAAGAGACTTAATAAAAGCCACAAAGCGTCTGATTAAAAAATCTGTTGATGTTATGTTTAGTAATGATATGGATAGAATCATTAGGATGAGTCAGCATTATGATCAAGAGTGGATAAGTGTATGCCAGTCAACTGCAGATAGGAATTATATCTATGGATTTATTGATATTGATTATGATATTGTTTCTAAATATAATTTAATAGTCATCCGAAATAAGTTGTTTGAGTTTGCAAAACAAATAGGATTAACCATAATGTATGCTGTCACTACTGTTAGTGGAGGACTTCATATAATTGTTGAATTGAATGATCACACCAGGAAGATTTTATTTGCTAAATCGGATAATCTAGTGTGTAAATTGCTAATGGATTTGTTTGAGGGTATACAAGAAGATATGATTGAAATAGGAACTACAAGTAATAAGATAACACACCTTCCATTTAATTCTAACATAGATGTTTTGATTAGTGATTCTAGGATTGTGTTTTAAAAAAAAGGAGGATATTATGGACAGGTGTTGTGCCAATTGCATATATGGACGTTTAATATGTAACAAGGAGAAAAGAGAGGAATATGTAGGGTGTGTCCAATTCAGAGGGTTTGAAGAGGATATATTACTCAAGGAACTTGAAGATTCCAAATATGTAAGTCCAATTCCTGATGTTATTTTTACTGGATGGGTATTTTTTCGCCTTCCTTTTGGAAGTTGTCGAGATGATTATGACACTGTGGATGCTGGAGTCATTGCAAATGGATGTTTAATTTCTCCAAAGGAGGCTTATTGTGATAGGTTTGTTGCAAGGTATGTTGATGAGGTAGATGAAAAACCTTAAATAGGAGGAATAATAATGAAAAATTTACTTCAGGAAACTATTGATGCTTTGAATAAATATGGACAATCTCCTAAGGATGTTAAATGGGTAGGAACTCCTGCATGGGGGTGGTTTACATGGGAAGATTTTGAAAGGATTGCAGATATTGAGTATGATGATGAAAAATGCTTTCCTGCTGTTGCAATAGATTTGATGGTAGTAGGTGAGGATTGGTGGTTGGAACGTATTTATAATTACACTCTACAAGTTGAGTGGTGGGTGTATAAAACATACCCAAAGAAACCTCAAGTTTACAAAGTTCCTAAGTATCTAACAAGTGGTCAAGCAGGTAAAGAAGGGGATTTATTTTTGCACCAAATAAATGAGTAGGAGTTATATGATGTGTTACAGCGGTAGGTGTAGATATGAGCAATATTTTGGGGATTGTTCATTGAATCCAAATGATCCAATCCCTGATGATGCTTTATGTTCCCAAGTTCCTGATAAGGATGAAAATATTGCCTCTGAATATTTGTTTGGTATAGATTTCAGGCAGGATAGGGATAATGATTCACCTCTTGACATAGGAGATAACGGATGAGTGTCAAAATTTTTCATGGAGTGAAGTTTAAAAATAAAGATGTCAGGAGTTTGTTGGATGACTTCATACAGGAGAAACAAAATTATGTTCAAACTGTTCATCAGTATTTTGTAAATATGATTTTAAAGATTGAGGATTTAAAGTCTAAATTTGAATCCTTTGATAGAGGGATGAGGACTATCCACAATTTGAAGGATATGACTCTTTATTATTTTGAAGCTAGTTTTGTGATCTTTCCTTTTGAGAATAAGTTTTACGGAATTCCTTTCTTCTATGGAGATCGTTTCCCTAAGATGAAATATTTAAAGTATGATGAATTTGGGTATTGGGATAATACTGATAAACCTGATAACATTTCTGATGATGAATGGCAAGAAAGGTATAGAGTCTGGAGTGCCGTGTTAATAGGAGAAGGAAAGGATGGAATACCTGCCAATAATGGATTCACCTTCCAAATATTTGATGAACATGATTTCAACCCAATATATGTGTATGATAAAGTGTATAGATTCATAAATAAATAGAGAGGTATTTATCATGAAAATTATTTTGGTAGAAGGGGATTATGTATCTTCAAATGAAATAAATTGTGTTTACTTTACTTTTGATAATAGATTACTGTTTAGTTATTTTAAAACTGTTCAAATATACCCTGACCAGATTAATACTGAGCTAGATTATGCTCGTTGGTTGTTGTTTGATATTTATGGTTCAGGATTTCAGTGGGAAGCTAACTGGAGATTTTTTAATTTGAGATCTAATAAGGATTGTAATGTTCAATGGATATTTGTAAATATGAATAATTTGGTTTGCATTCATCCTTTAAGGAGTTTAGGTGAAATAGAATTAAAGTTTCGGACTAATACAGTCAAATTGAAAATGCAGGCTGAAGATTTAGATAGTGTTTTGAATGATTTGATAAAATATTATAAATATGAGTCTGTCCATGGAGCTAGAGATTGAAAAATGGTTAGAGATTAATACATTCATTTGTCCACATGGTTTAGGCAGGTTAAGTCCTGAACAGTGTAGGGCTAATAGAGAGAGGTGTAGTTTGGATGAGGCAAGACTATTAGGGCTTCCTCCTAAACCTTGGCAATGTTATAAATGTACTGAATGGAAAGAGTTGATTGAAGAAGTTGAAAAAAGGAGGAAATCCATGACGAAAGTAGGCATTTGTAAACTTTGTGGTAAAGAATTAGTTATCAAGGCTAGGGGTTTGTGTTCAAGTTGTTATAATAAGCAATATAGGGAAGGAAAACTGGATAATGTTACTAAGTCTAATATGTCTCGTAGAATAGTACTTGATTTTTCAAGTTATCCTGAATTATATGATGTGATATTAGCAAAAGCAGAAAAGGAATTGAGGACTATCAGACAACAGATTTTATGGGAACTTAGAAATATATTCTGCACTAGTTAAGTGTTATTATGATATTGAATTTTGTATGAGGTATACATTATGTACAGTCCAAAAAAGGATGTTCCTAGTTATAGTTTGTGTAGTAGATTAAAAGAATTAGGTTATCCTCAGCTTGGAGGAGGATGGTATTGGTGTATTGACAAGGGGTATTATCAGGAACCTACTTTAGTCATGATGCAAAATTATGTTTCTCCTGCATATACTGTATTTGATCCTGGAGGTGCAGGATTCACCTATGTGATAGATCCATATGAACTCAAGTATTATGTTAAGGCTCCTACCATTGTGGAGTTAAAAAGTCATTTGCCTATAGAGCTTTCTGTCAATGATATAAAATACCACTTGTATTGGAAAAGATATTTAGATAAAAGTGGAAAAATTTTTGAAGTATTAGAGTATGTTGACAAGAATAATGGTATTTTGAAAGCTATTCAAGGCAGTGAACCAAATGCTTGTGCTAAGATGTTAATTATTTTAGCAAAGCAAGGTTATATTGAATTTAATTTTTTATCTAAAGAGGAGGTATAAAAATGACTTATATTGATCTTGGAAAGGAATTTATTGAACAAGGATGGCAGTGTCCTTTATGTAAGAGGATATATGCTCCATCAACACCCATGTGTCCTTATTGTGGAGGGAATATGAAAGTCAAGACTACAACAAGTGTTAGTACTGATGATATGGAAGAGGATTTTAATACAACATCCTCCTATAAGATTTTGAAAATTAGATTAGATTCTGCTATTGGTGACGATTGTTGTAATCTATAATTTTATAAAAGGAGGTATAAAAATGACTTATATTGATCTTGGAAAGGAATTTGTCCAACAAGGATGGCAATGTCCTATATGTAAAAGGGTATATGCCCCGTCAATTCCTATGTGTTTTTATTGTGGAAATGATTTGAAAACTGAGACTTCAACTGATTCAAATACTGAACCCAAAAATTTAGAACCAGAGAAGAACAGTTCTGAAGAAAAATCTTGTGCTTGAGGAATATTTTAGTTTATCATTTCAGTTAGTTGTTTTAAGAGGGATATATGAAGCTTGGTAGAGTTGAAAAGAAAGTTTTGGAAGCCATGCTGCAATGGCATAGAAAAGGATTGAATTGGCTCACCTTAGAGCAAACTGCTTTGATACAGGATGATTTTGGTTGTTCTGTATATCTAGTAGATAGGCATAAGAAAGGTGTTCATAGAGGCGGAAGTTTAGATTGGCATGATTGGTATGGGCACAAAAAGAGGCTTGAAAGATTAATTCAGAAAGGATTGGTTAAAAGGTGTGTTAGGGATCATAATAGTTTCTATGCTCTAACTGGAAAGGCGATAGAATTTCTAACTAGATGATAAGTTTAATTTTTATGAATTAGGAGGAGATATATGTCAAAGAAATGTTTTGCTAAACATGCCAAGTATCAGCCAACTGATGAAGAATGGAAATGTCCTATTTGTGGAGCTGATAGTGAGTATTTCTATATTGATACTCCAGATCCTGAAGCCTCTGATGAGTGTGAGTTATTGCATGAGGATGATATTGTATGTTGTACACAGTGTGGGAATGGATGGACAGGAGCTGAAATTGCTGAAATATTTTTAGAAAAACAGGAGAAACATAAAAAGGACAATAAAAAATCCCAGAAGGAATCAGGTAGTAAAGTTAAAGCTAATACAAATATTTCTATCCAAAAGGTTACCAACTTGTTGTATTTACTAATGAATAATGAGTTTCCATGTAAAAAGGTTGTGGATTTGGTTAATACTGCTGTGAATATGTCTGATAAGGATATAGATAATCAGTATGTTTTTAAATTTGCTAAGGATCTGGTAAACCACTTAAAATAAGGAGTAGGTAAGATGAAATGTTTTTACCACATTGCGGATTTGGATGGTTGGTGTTCTGCGGCAATTATAAGGTATAAATTTCCTCAATGTGAATTAATAGGTATGGATTATGGTTATGAATTTCCTTGGGATTCAATAAAGGATAATGAGCCTGTATATGTAGTAGATTTTTCCTTGAATCCACTTGAGGATATGATTAAATTAAATAAAATTGCGTATTTGTTTTGGATAGACCATCATAAAACGTCTTTGGAATTTGTTGAGAAAAATAAATTATCTTCTGTTATAAGGAATCGTATTGATTTAAGTAAGGCTGCTTGTGAACTAACATGGGAAGTGTTTTTTCCTGATAAAAAGATGCCTATAGGTGTTAGATTATTAGGTAGATATGATGTATGGGATTTGACAAGTAGTCCTTATGTCCTTCCATTTCAATATGGAATGAGAACTCATGCAGTTGATCCTGGCCAATGCAATGATCTTATGTTTGACGCATGCTGGGGAAGGATTTTTGATTATGATTGGGAATATGTCACACAATTGATTAATCATGGAGAAATTATTCTTAAATATAAGACTAAAGAAGAACGTCAATATTGTGAGGCATATAGTTTTGAAACTGAACTTGATGGAATTCCTGCTATTGCTGTTAATAGAGGATGTGCTAGTAGTCAATTATTTGAAAGTGTATGGAATCCTTCTACACATCCGATTGCTATAGCTTATGTTAAAGGGAGAGATTATTGGAATGTTACTTTGTACACAACGGAGGATACTGGAGTTGATGTATCTGAAATTGCCAAGAAATATGGAGGAGGCGGGCACAAGTGTGCTGCAGGGATTCAAGCTGAAAATATTGTTTTTGATAATGGTATTATGAAGATTAAACCTTTGTCAAGCCATTAGGAGGTATTAAGGTGTGCAAGTGTTGTGCTATACTGAGAAATGAGAAATATTATCGTCTTATTACTTGTGCTTGTTTTTCAATGTTGAAGCATTCCAAGGAAAAATGCAATTCTGAACATATCCCTGTTTATTATAGTGAGGAGGATTTGAAAAAAGCTGGGTGGGAACGCACATCAAACCTTAAATTTTGTCCTCCTGGTCAGTCATATGCTTGGGTTTGTCCAGAATGCTGGCAAGAGAAAGGGAAATAATTGTGTATCCCTCCCTCATGGAAAAGAATCTTTCCACCTGCAAAAATAAATCTTATGGTTTGTATAGGAGAACATTCAATGAAAATATTTTTTGATTGTGAGTTTACTGGGTTACACAAAGCCACAACCTTGATTAGTATAGGTCTGGTTTCAGATGATAATAGAGCTTTTTATGCAGTTTTTAACGATTTTGATAAAAGCCAGGTGGATGATTGGATTGAGGAGCATGTTTTAAAGAATTTGAATAAACCTTTTAATATTTCTGGTTTGGACTTATATCAAATGGAAGGAAATAAAAGTGATATTAGACTATCACTTAGGTTTTGGTTCAAGCAGTTTGATCGTGTTGAAATCTGGAGTGATTGTCTTGCTTATGATTGGGTCTTATTCAATGATATATTTGGACATGCTTTCAAAATACCTGAAAATATCTTTTATATTCCGTTTGATATTTCAACTGTTTTTAAAGTAGTAGGTGTTGATCCTGATATAAATAGAGAAGAATTTGTTGAAGATAATATTAGGCATCTTGTATCTCAAGATATCCCAAAGCATAATGCTTTATGGGATGCTTTAGTTATAAGGGAGTGTTATAGAAGATTGAGTTTGATGTGTCCAAATTTAGATTAATGGGGGTAAAATTATGCAAGATAAATGTAAGTTTTGTCAGAATAATTGTCCTAGTAAGAAATTTTCGCAACAATTATTAGATAAATATGGAGATTCATATTTTAGAGAACTTGTTATTCTCTATCATATAAGGGAGTTGGAATTAAAAGCAAATAAGTGCATTGCTGATGATAACAAGCCTTTTCGTAATAGAGAATTTTTAAAAGAATTAGCAGATTTGTATATTTTGCTAAATTTCATGAAATTCCATAATCCTACGTTTAACTTATTGATTGAATCAAGAATTCAAAAATTTGAATCTAAACTTAAGGGTTCTAACGCTTCTAAACTTGAAATGAATTTGTTAAATGTTGAATTTGAGAATAAGAAAGAATTTGATGATATGTGTAATAGCTTAACAGATGGTAAGTTGCAATGTTTAAAAGAGTTTCTACATAGGTTTGATAAATTGTTATCTGAGTATAACACACATGCCCAGATATATGTACATGAAGATCAAATGTGTATATATATCATTTTTGATTCTAATAATGTGAAAAATTTAGATGTTTTGATTGATACAGCATATGGTTTGGTGGATGATATGATTGCTGACATCATTAATATCGGAGAATCAGTTGAGAGTTGATATTTTATCAGTTTTTGTTGTGTAGATATTGATACCTTCTTTTCTCTTCAGGAGAGGTTTTGCAAATTAGATGAAAGCAGACTTTATGTCTGCTTTTTTTGTGTATTTTACAAATTTTGAACTGAGTTAGTTTTTCGAAAAACATTCTAAAATATAGTTGTTAATTTTTAGCTATACTTGACAATATATATCAAAAATATTACCTTTCAAGGTATGAAGGCAAGAGAAGTAATGGAAATATTGCGAATATCAAGAACAACGCTCAGGAATTTAAGAAAAGAAGGAGTTTTAAAAGCCAAGAGACTTCCTAACGGACATTATGATTTTGATCCTGAATGTGTTTATAAATATCTTCTTGAAAAAAGCGGCAAACCAGCAGAAAGAAAAATTGTTATTTACACAAGAGTATCAACTCCCAACCAAAAGCAGGATCTGGTTAATCAAATCGAAGTAGCAAAAAATTTCTGTATAGCAAGAGGATGGAAAATAGATGGAATTTATAAAGACATTGCAAGTGCTTTAAACTTTGATAAAAGAAAAGATTTTCAACTTTTGCTTAATGAGATCCTTTCCTATCGTGTAGCTAAGGTAGTAATAACATTTAAAGACAGACTTACCAGAACAGGATTTAATTTTTTTGAAAACTTGTTTAGACGTTATGGAACAGAAATTGTTGTAATCAATGACTACACCAATAAAAAAAATGATACAGAAGAGATAATTGAAGAAATAATTACACTGTTACACTCATTTTCTATGAAGTTTTACAGCAATCGAAGAAAAATCAGAGAAGTTTTAGAAAATGGTCTTAAATAGAGTTCTAAGTATCAGAATATCTGGGAGAAAGAGAAAAGAAAGTATTAGAAGACTCTTTCTTGACCTTGCACATTTTAAAAACCTGTGGATCATTTTGATCAAAAGATACAAAGAACTTTATGGATATTATCCAACTGATCAGTCAATCCTTTATGGACTTATAGCAGATAAAAACTACTCATCCAAAAAAGAGAAAAAGCTGAAGAGGTTTAAAGAAGTCAAAGAAAGCATCTTAAAAGATGAAAAACTTAAAGATGTTCTTACATCCTTAAAAGAACAGAAAAGAAAAGTTGACAACAACTATTTGCTCCAGCAGGTGATAAGAGAGATTATAAAAAGTTTTAAAAGTTACAGAAAAGCGTATAAAGAATACGTGTGGGTTCCAGATAAATTTAAAGGAATACCAAAACCACCAAAAGCTAAAAAATTGAAATTTTTAATGAACTTTTCAGTAGAACTTAATACAAGTGTATTTAAACAGATAAATGAAAGCATTTTGATTAGGCTCAGGATTAAGAAAAAAGAATTTTTAAAGATAAAATTACCTGAAGGATTCAGCTATGAAATAAAAAGCATAAGGCTTAAACTGTTTGGAACAGACATTTATGCAGATGTTGTTTATAAAATAAAGGTTCTGGATGAAAATAGAGCAGGAGAATACATAGCAAGTATAGATTTGGGATTGAACAACCTGGTAGCTTTAATATCCACAAATCCAGAATTTAGAAGTTTTCTTGTTTCAGGAAAAGAGATAAAGTCATTTAATCAGTGGTTCAACAAAGAAAAATCAAAACTTCAATCAGAGATAGATACGCTTAAAAACAGAATTTCTCAGACAAAAGACAAAGAAGAAACAAAAAGCTTAAAACAGCTTCTTACAGAGAAGCTTATAAAGTTCAAAGAACTATCAGCATATAGGAAAAGAAGACTGAATAATGATTTTCATAAAATAGCCAGGAAGATAATTGAACTTCTAAAAGCAACCAATCACAAAAAGCTTTATATAGGCAAAGGAGCAACAGAAAGCAAAAATGGGATAAATATAGGGAAAAAGAACAATCAACACTTTGTGTCAATTCCTTTTAGGAGATTTATAGAGCTGATCAAATACAAAGCAGAGGAAGCAGGGATAGAAGTGATAGAAAAAGACGAAGCCTTTACTTCAAAGACTTCTCCTCTGGCAGATATTTTTGAAGTTAGAAAAACAGGAGAAAAATATCTACAAGCAAAGAAAAGAGAGGATAAAGAACTGGTTAAAAAGCTATCTATTAAACTTAAAAAACTTACTCAAGCAGAAAGAGGGTACAAAAAATGCAGAGGGCTTGTTAAAGATAAGATCTCAAATAAGCTTTTTAATGCAGATCTTGTAGGATCGTATAACATAGCAAGAGTGGGAGAGAACTCCCCAAGACTCATTAAAGATTTAAAACTTCTTTTTATAAAACTTTGCAATCCAGTTAAGTATAAGCTTATAGATTTTCTTTACAAAGTATCTCCTGAGTCTCTGTTAATAGGGATAAGGAGTAGTAGTTCGCTTTTAAGCAGGGTTGATTCTTCTGATTACCAGATGTGTAACAATTTAGCTATATTTTGATACATCTGGTAGTCAGAATGAATACCTGATTAAGTTACTGGATAGGAGGGATACATTGGAAGGAATTAGAATAATTTTGGATAAATTACCTGATGGTTCATGGGAATGTCCTTATTGTCATAGGATTTACTTGCCTTCTGTTTCTTTTTGTATTCATTGTTTCAAATCTTCATTAGGTATTCAAGAATTGACTGCAGAAGAAGTGTATAAAGCTGTTTTGGATGAATTGCAAATGGAATTCCATGAGGAGGAGTAATTATGCCTTTTATAGGAAAATTACTATTGGAGCCTTTGCCTCCCAAAATTGTCAAGAGAAGGTTTTTGGGTATTATTCCATATAAGAAAACTGTGTTTGAATGGGAATTGCATAAAAGGTTTGGATATATTGATAGAGAACTAGATATAAAAGTTATAGTTCCTGAAGGATCCAAGACTGATTTTGCATCGGTTCCTAGAGTATTTTGGAATATTTTACCTCCTTGGGGTAGATATGGATGGGCTGCAGTAATTCATGACTATTTGTATCGTCATGGGATGTATAACAGGATGATTGCTGATTTAGTATTTCTTCATGCAATGAGAGAACTTGATGTCCCAGAATGGAAACAAACTGTAATGTTTGAGGCTGTGAGGTTGTTTGGCAAGTCTGCGTATCAGGGAATATTGAAATAATTAGGAGTTATAGTTATGTTTAAAAATCGTAGAAGTTTTTTAGTACAAGTAATAATTGGAAGTTTTATTCTTTTCATACTTTTGGTTTATGGCTATTATTCCAGATCATATTATTTGGCAAAACCTAATGTTTCTAGTGATGGAAAAGTGAGTAATGAACAAGAAACAAGTTTTCTTGAAAACTTATTACTTCGTAAATACATTTACCTACATTCCAAATATACTGCTACTGACCCAAATATTTACAGGATTGTTTTTATATTAAATAAGGTTGTAGATGATTATTATGATAAATTGTCTAATGTAAAGAAATATTTGACTAAACAGCAGTTTAAGTTATTACTTGTAGCAATAATGCAGAAGGAGTCTGGATTTGATTGTTATGCAGTTAGTAATAAACATGCTATAGGTATAATGCAAATATTACCTTCCCCTAATAACCTGAAATATTTGAATAATTTTATTACAATTCTTTATACTAAGGAATTATTTGATTTGGAATTAAATATAATAGCAGGAGCTGTTTTGCTTGATCATGACTTGCAGATTGCATATAATTTATTGAAATCCAAATCTAGTTCAATATTGCCTAGTAGGGTTATTAGAAAGGCTTTAAATATTTATTCAAATGATTCTTCAGGTAAGTACACACTTGAGGTTTTGGATATCATGGCAACTTTAAGGGGATATTTGCTTTTGGATGGGATATGTAAAGTGGTTGTGATATCCAAGGAATAATTCTGGAGGTTTATATGCTTACTACTATTGTTGGTAATATTAAGTATGTAACAGATGTCTTGGCTTATGATATAAGAAGAGATTTGTTATCAGGTAAATATGTTTTTTATGTTTTTCAGGATTTTATGAAGTCTGATTTTAGATTTAAACGGATATCTTCTCAAGAAGTTTTGGGACTTAGAGTTGTGTTCAGAGAAGGTCACGGAATTTATTATAGAACCTATTATATTTTGACTGATTCGTTCAAGTTTTATAAGGTTTCTCCGTCTGTTCAATCTGAGCTGATTTATGCTTGTGATACTCTTCCAAATGATTGGAATGTATTCATTGATATTTTAAAACATCCTGGAAATAAGCAATATTTCCATGGATTTCTACTAGTTGTATTGTTTCATTATTTTGCTATGCTTGCCAATGTTCGTGTTAGTTCTTCCAGGTTTAGAAATTGTTTGAGATATACTATTTTGCTATTCATAGGTGTTGTGATAGGCCATTTGAATTGTTCAAAAGTTTTGGAAGGTTTTCAAGTGCCAGTATATGTTTTGATTGACTCTTATAAACATTTATTTGAATCTGATCAAGTTATACAGTATGATGTTGTTTGTGAAGGACCTACTTCATTGGATAGATTGTTTGTTAAGTTTTTAAAGGAATTACTTGGTATTTGTAAAGTTTTGGATAAGGATTTATATGATAGAGTATTTTTTGTTGATAGGTTACTCTGTTTTTGTGAGGAAATGTAGGATATGCTAAGGTTAAAAACATAGAATAACAATTTTTGATAGGAGGTATTTATGCCAGTAAAGAAACTTTCCGCAACTGATATTCCAAGTGATTTATTAGGAGATCTTCAGTCTTTACTTATAACAAAGACTAAGGAATATGTAGCAATAGGACAGAATTTTTATGAGTTGTATCC
>Ga0190327_1000123_pt1 | contig 12505 bp, 11 predicted proteins | sample 48720401_MG_FD_161667 | JGI IMG/M metagenome (GOLD analysis project Ga0190327, IMG submission 161667) | Hydrothermal vent sediment bacterial communities from Southern Trench, Guaymas Basin, Mexico - 4872-04-0-1_MG | ecosystem: Environmental > Aquatic > Marine > Hydrothermal vents > Sediment ... | reverse complement strand
CAGCAGGTGTAAATGCCAATGGTATTTTTGATGAGGATATGTTTTTAAAAAGGTATTCTGATAAAGAAGCTATTTGTAGATTGGTTTCATTAGCCTTAAGAGCAGGTGTTCCTTTAGATGAAGTTGTAAAGCAACTGGATAAGTCTTCATTCTCAATGTTTGATTTACCTGGAATAATTAAAAGAATATTATCTAAATATTTAGATGATAAGCAAATAGTGACCAAATATGTCTGTCCAAATTGTAATAGTCCTTTACACCTTTCGTCAGGGTGTTTTATTTGTATGGATTGTGGATATAGTAGGTGTGATTAAAAAAGGAGGATAATATGAGTCAAGGGTTTCATATAAAAAATAAAGGTATGGATAAGGTTGTATTAGTTCAAATTTATAAAGGAGTTTCTCTTGCTGATTATGAGAATTATATAAACAATAAATTGATAATGTTTAGGTTGAAAGTTAAGATAAAAGAAAATATAAAAAATTTTATTTCTATTCGGTTAGAACAGTTGATTGAAATTGTAGAGCATACGGATATTGATATTGAGTTATTAGAAACATTTTTGAAGTCTAAATGGAAAAAATCAAGTGTTATAAAGTTTTTATCTCCTTTAAGAGAGGTATATTTTAGTGCAAAGCCAGGGGATTTAATTGGGGAACTTGAAATGGATTTCTCTACTTTTAAAGATTTGCTAAGATATTTACACATATTAAATTATGAAACTTTTTATAAAGAAGATGTAATAGGAGCTGTATAAAAAGGAGGATTTAACATGTTTTCAGTTAGAAAAAAATTTTCATTTGCTGCGGCACATAGACTTGCCCAATTACCTGAAGGTCATAAATGTGCCAATTTACATGGACATAATTGGAATGTTTATGTTACCATCCAGGCAGAGTATTTAGATGATTATGGATTTGTTATTGATTTTGGAGAATTGAAAGAATTTCAGAAATGGTTAGATGAGTATATTGACCATAGTGTTATCATATGGGTGAATGATAATTTGTTATCAGGGTTATTAGGCAAGGCTCCTGGATATTTCAAATGTTTTTTCATGAAAGATATTCCAAGTGCTGAAAATCTAGCAAAACTATTTGCAGATAAGATTTATCACATGTATTCTGATATAATTGATATACATTCTATTTGTGTAGAAGTAGAAGAGAGTGAGAATAACATTGCTTCCTATACTCTCACTGTGGGAGGGGATTAAGGTGTTAATCAAAGGATTTTTCCCTGATTATAGAGCTCTAAAAGACAAACCTTCCATTCCATTGAGTTGTTATGAAGGTTGTAAAGTAGGAGTATTATTAGAAAAAATTTTGAATTTTCATGTTAAATCTGGCAACAAGATTTTGGATCCTACATGTGGAAAGAGGTATATTTGGGAAGGTTTTGTGGAATTTCATAAGTGGAATATCATCTATAGTGATATAAAGGATTTTGGATACAATCTAGTATGTGATTTTAGAGATTTGAAATTTGATTTTAAATTTGATGGAATTGTATTTGACCCACCTTACTTTTTTGGAGTTGATAATAGTGATGATAGACGGGAAGAAGATTATGGAGGATATGCTCATAGTTATGAGGAATTATGTAATTTGATGGAGCAAGCAAAGGATAAATTTCAGCAATTATTGAAAGATGAAGGTGTTTTGATTTTGAAATGCCAAGATATGTTTCATGTCAAAACAAGGAAATTTTACCCTTTGCACATAACATGGGTTAATCTTTTTAGTAATACATATTGTTTGAAAGATATTTTCATATATAAATATCATAGAGTCTCCCCTACAGCCTATCAGGTCAAGGATCGTCCTTGTAATATTATCAATCATACCTACTTTTTGGTGTTCCAGAAAAACATCTAGATACTATTTTTAAAGCAGTTTCAATTTTTTTTGAATTCAAATTTAATTTTTCTGGATTCAATCTAAAATATATTCAACAAATAGATGAATTCAAAAATTTTCAGGAGGTATAATTATGTTAATGAAACAAAATTATGTAGAATTTCAAGATTTAGGTAGGACTATTTCATATACTAGGGTGAGTGATGGAAATGGACAACTTCCTTATTTTTCTGTTAGGAAAGATGGTCAGTTAATTGGACTAGTGTCGGAAAAATATAAACCTATTCAAATCCAGCCAATTGTTGATGATATAGTTAAGAATTGTCCTGATGTGGAAGTCAAGATTTTTGATAAAAAGGAATTTACTAATGTAGTATTGCAATTAAAATCGTATATGTTTACTGAACCTAATCCTGTTGAATCTGAATTAGGAGATATAATTGATTTTGACTATCAAGGGACAGGTTCCTCTGTTTTTCCTGCAATTTTTATTTCTAATTCTTACAATGGAATGTCTTCGTTATCTATTGATTCTGGGTTATATAGAAGTATATGTGAGAATGGGCTTGTATGTGTAGAAGATTTGGTATATACTACCAGAACACGTCATATTGGCAAGATACAGGTTGATATTAAGTCAATTGAGACATTCATTTCAAGTGTAACTGAATTTTTTGAGACTATTAGTAATCCTAGTAAGGTTGTTGATGTTATGGAAGTCAAAAAGTTGGCTGAGAAATTACAGTTAGGGAAAAGAGCAATGAAGAAATATATTGAACCTGTAATTGAAAATCTAGAAAAAATTTCCATGTGGGCTGCAATTAATTTGTTTACATATTTATATATGAGAATAGGTTCTATTGCCAATCAGTATCAGGCTTATATGTATGCACAAAGGAAACTAAATGAATTCATCAAGTATAATCTTTAATGATTTATAAAACCTTTGATAAATCAACTTCTAGAGAATTTTTGAAAGGAGAGTTAAAGATGATTAGTTCAGTGCCAATTATAGAAGATTTTCTTTCAGTCCAAGGTGAAGGGCCTCTTGTAGGAAGTCCTGCTTATTTTATCAGGTTTAAGAGGTGTAATTATAAGAACGGATGTCCTGTTGGATGTGATACACTTGATAAGATGAGAGAATTGAATGAGTATGATTTAGATTTTCATGAGTTATCAGAAAAGTTTAAATTAGTTAATCATCTTGTTATTACTGGAGGGGAACCTACATTATATATTGACCATATAGTATCTCTATTCAAGTTTTTGTCATTTGACTTAGATATGACTAATTCCACGATTGAAATTGAAACTAATGGATATCAGCTTCCTGAATTGCTTGCTAATATCCCTTCTGATTTTTTTCTTCTCATATCTAGATTTCGGGTGAATTATAGTCCCAAGTCTTATAAGATAGAAGAAGTGGTAAATTTATTTGATTCTCTCAATAAATATCGGATAGATTGTTATGAAGATTATATTTGTATCAAGGTAGTAATGTGGGAACATCAAAAGGTAGAAAGGTTTGTTGATGATTTAAGTAAAATTTCTTTTCCAAAGGAGAATATTTGGTTAATGCCTTGGGGTTCTACTATAAATGAATTGCAAAGTTCCTTTCCATGTACTTTTAGGTTGGCTTGTAAATATGGATTTAGAGTCAGTCCAAGATTGCATATCATGATGGATTGTCTTTAGACCAATATATAGGGCTGATGAAATAATTGTCAGCCCTATTAATTTGAAAAATGATTTTTGGATCATATTACTATCCTCCTACCTGAATTGATTGACGTTTGCATATCACCTGTATTCTCGTTGTGACACACTTGGGTTATTAATTCTACTTTTTTGTGTTATGTGTTCACACAATGAGATTTGGTTGAGATCATGTTTTTGAAATATTTCAATGGATTATCTTTATAAGATCTTGTAGCTCACATTAGGTATAGTTTTTGGGTTAGTTATGTGTTCAAATCACCGTGCGAGACATTGAGATCTTGACGAGATGACGTTTTTATCAATTTTACATACTATCATACCTGATTTTTAAGAAACTGGGTGAGAAACTAAAATATCATTGTGTGATGATTGGTGTCAAGTTTTATTTTATGATTGGTTTAGTATTTTAGAATTATGACCTCAGGTCAGTGCCTGATTCAGGAATAAATCTCCAATAATTCTAGTAAGTTAGAAAATTTTTAATAATTTTAAATAGTTGGACAAAACTAATTTTTTAAAATTTATTTATAAATTGTTAGAATTATTTAACTTTTATTTTAAATTTTTTTAATTTTTAACTTGACAAATTTTTTATTTTTTATTATATTAATAATTAAGTTAAAGGCAATAATAAATTAAAAATTTAAAAAGGAGGTTTTGGTTATGAGGATTATAAGAAGAGAAGTAAAAGAAATAGTTGAAGAGGTATTAAATAGAAGTGATAGTAAGAAAGGAATTATTGTGGAATTGGTTGATGATGAAGTTATTGTTATAAAGGATAATGGTAGATATGATTTAAGGATGGCAGATAAGAGGGTTAAAGGTGAAATGAGATTTGAGAATATTAAATGTTTTGATTTTGAGAGTGAGTTTTGGAATTGGTTTGAGAATTGGTATAATAGTGGGGAATATAAAGAGTATGAGGGGGAGGAGTTTGTAATAATAGAAGAAGTTATAGAAAAAATTGAAAATAGCAAAGGAAAAGGAATTTTAATAAGTGTGAATAATAAAGAAGTTAAATTTATAAAAGAATTATTGGCAGACGGATATAGATTTTATAGAGAAATGACATTATGGACGGATAGTGAAAAAGATAAAGAGTTAGAAAATTGTAAAAATATTGAGCAGGTTATAAATAGATTAATAGATGAAGGGAAAGAAATTTATTATTTTGAGAATTATGAAGATTTTGTGAAATGGGTTGTAAATTATTGGAGTTATTTAAGATGATAAAAAATTGAACAATTTCAAATATTTGCCATGTCTAATTTAAATATTAGGCATGGCATTTTTATTTTGTAAATTATTGGAATTGTTGAAAATTTGACCCTGAATCGGATTTGGGGATTTGGTCTATCTCAGTGTTTTCAATATCAGTTATTATCGAATTGGATATCTCCAATTGTTTTCCATCCCACTTTCAAATCCCCGTCTGAGACAATGATAGACCGGTTGAGATGACGTTCTAATCAATTTTACATATATCATTACCTGATTTTTGAAAAGCCCGGTGAGAAACTAAAATATCATTGTCTGATAATGAAATTTTTGTTGGTTTAAAAAAGATTGTAATCAAATTTTTGATTTATCTCTTGCGAGCGGAAAGACCCCTTCCGTAAGGGAGGGGATGAAAGCCCACGGGTGCATTAGGACCTTGCAACTAAACAACCGTGAATGTAAACTACAACCACAGAGATGAAAACAAAAAGAGCAATAGTCTTTGAATTAAACAACTTGACAGGAGAAGAACAGATAATACTTGGACACCTTACCTACCATGTTGGAAAGCTCTGGAATCAAGCAAACTACCTCGTAAAGAACAGATTAGCAAAACCTGACTATAGAGACCTGTATAACAAACTCAAAGATACATCCTTACACCTGCGTTCCTTGCAATCCCGATCAGCTCAAATAGTCCTTGACGAACTATCAAGAGGGTGGAGTAACTTTTTCAAATTCCTAGAAAATTTTGAAAAGTTCAAGAAGAAAGGGGTAGAGACTGTTAGATCACCTGGTTACGTAAATCCCAAAACACCCCACAGAGTAGTAACCTGGGATAAAACGGGGTTCAAGATAGAAGGAAGCAGGATAAGGCTATCCATTTCAAAGAGCTTAAAGGGATACCTGTTCAAAAAATTTAGATTTTCACCCAAGTACCTGTGGATAGAAACAGGATACAAAGACCTGAAAAAACTTAAACCTCTCAACATTCAGGTAGTTTCGTATAAATCCTACGGGCATATAAGCTTTAAAATGGTGGTAGTGTATGAAAAGGAAGTTTTTGAAGTTAAACCCATAGGGAACAAAGTATTGGCGATAGACTACGGAATCACAAACTTTGCAACCTGTGTAGTGGAAGGAAATCCAATTTCTTACATCATAGATGGTAGAGGACTGAAGACCATACTCAGAAAGAAACTCAAAAAGATAGTTAATCTCCAGAGAAGACTTGACAACCTCAAAAACAAAGGACTGCGGACTATTCAAGTAGAAAAGAAACTTCATAGGCATTGGAAGAGAATCAAGAACCTATTGAGAGATTATGCTCACAAAGTTAGCAATCTGATAAGGGAGCTTGCACTTGGGAATGGAGTAAGAACGGTAGTAATAGGGAAAGTTCAAGAGTCAAAAAACAAAGAGAGCAACCTACCAGACCTTGTGAATCAGATGTTTAAACTGTTGCCACACGGAAAAGTAACAGAATACCTGAGCTATAAGCTCAAAGAAATAGGGATAGAAGTTAAACTAATAGATGAGAGCTATACTTCCGTTACCGACTCTTGCGATGAGAAAGCAAGAGTTACAAAGACAAGTAAAGGTAACGGAAGGAGGATAAAGAGAGGACTTTTCCTCTCACCAATTGAAAGGCTCATCAATTCAGATGTTAACGGAGCGAGGAATATACTTAGGAAATTCAAAAAGAATTGGTTTGACCTTGTAACAGGACTTAAAAAAGTAGTTAGGATAAGAATCTACAAGATAAGTGAAGGTATCTCCGAATTCCTGCTATATGCGGGGATAGGAGTAGAGGGTAGAGTGAACCTGCCCAAAGGGATAAGGGTAGGAGTGACCTATCAAGCTCCCTTAGAGGCTCCGTCCGTAAGGGCGGAGTAGTTCACTGAAGATATAATGATTAATGGTGATTGGATTAAGTTTAGTAATGAAAATAATCAAGAGGAAGTCAGAAAATCCCTAATAATTTCAATAAGTTAGAAAATTTTTAATAATTTTAAATAGTTAGACAAAATTAATTTTTTAAAAATTATTTATAAATTGTTGGAATTATTTAACTTTTATTTTAAAATTTTTTTAATTTTTAACTTGACAAGTTTTTTATTTTTTATTATATTAATAATTAAGTTAAAGGCAATAATAAATTAAAAATTTTAAAAGGAGGTTTGATATGGAAAAATTAAATAAAATTTTAGAGAAAGTGGAAAGGAAAGAAGGGGTTTTGATTGTTATTAGAGAAGATGGGATTGAGTTTATAAAGGAATATTATTGGCAAGATAATGGGGATTATAGTTGGGTGATTAGGAAATTTTTTGTGGATGAGACGAAAGACAGATTTGATGTGGTAGAGAAGGAGCAATTGATAAGTTTTGTAAGAGAAAATTTGGATAAGATTAAGTGGTTTGAAAGTGAGACAAAATTTTGGGAATGGTTTAAAAAGTTTTATGAAGATTTTAAGGGACGGGAATTAGAGGTTTGTGATATGGAGGAATGTTTGACAGGGTTAGAAGAGAGAAAGGGAATTATGGTTGTGTATAGTAAAGATAGTGTAAAATTTATAAAAAAATTTAATAATGAGACAAGATTAAAGTTTAGTGAAGTAAGTTTATGGTATAATGGGAAAAAAGATGATGTGTATAAGTGGGAAGATATATATGATGAGGAAGAAATATTGGAAAGATTGATGGATGAGGGGAAAGAAATAGGTTATTTTAGGAGTTATGAGGATTTTATTAAATGGGTGATAAATTATTGGAATAAATAAAAAATAAAAAAATAAAAAGTTAAATAATTTTAAATAGTTGCCATGTCTAGTTTTAGGCATGGCATTTTTTAATGATTTTAAATGGTTAGACAAAATTTATTTTTTAAAATTTATTTCTAAATTATTGAAATTATTAGGGATTTTTTGAGCTCCTCTTGAATAATTCTGTCTTCAAGTCAAGTATCTTCAATTATCTTCAAGTCAAGTGTTTTCAAGTCAATTACACTCAAATTTTTTCTAAGTAAACAACTATAGTATCAATCTCTTGCTATATCATATTCTATCCTATTTTCAAATCCCCATGCGAGACATTGAGATCTTGACGAGATGACGTTTTTATCAATTTTACATACTATCATACCTGATTTTTAAGAAACCTGGTGAGAAACCAAAATCTCGTTGTGTGATAACCAGATTTAATTTCCACCTTGATAATTTGTTTCCATCCCATTTTCAAATCACCGTCTGAGACATTGATAAACCGGTTGAGATGACATTTTAATCAGTTTTACGTATTATCATTCAGATTGGGTTTTAAAATTAGGTGAGAAACTATATAGTCCAATGATTGAGTTAAAAAGAGTTTGAAGTGAAGATGTCAATTTCTATTTGAGAAGGAAAATATTTTGATGATACAAACCAAAAAGTATTTTTGTGTTTTGAAGTAAAGAAATTGATTTTTGTGAGTAGGAAAACAATGATGTATTTCTTTGCCTGAAGGAAGTAGTCCTGCAAGCCTAAATTGGATGAATTACCATGAAAATATAATTCTAAAACCACTTAACAATTTTCCTCACTTTTAAGATAAGCAAAATTTTAATTATTTCAATTATGTATCAGAAATTTCATTTTTTAGAATTATAATTTTTAGAATTAAATTTTGGTTATAAATTATTGATATTGTTTTGGAATCTTTGATTATCTATTAAACAAACCTGGTCACAGTGAAAAATGACTGTGGAATAGAAGTTTTTTAATTTCTACAGGGCGAATGTTCATTATTTGAAAGGGCTAGATAGGTTCTAACCTGGACTTGAGTTCATTTCCTAGTTATTTCAATAAATTGCCATAAAAATATAATTCTAAAAATTACTTAATAATTTTACTAACTCACAGGATAAGCAATTATCTAATTATTTCAAGTATATATCAAAATTTCAGTTTTTTAGAATTATAATTTTAGAATTAAATTTTGGTTATAAATAATTGGTATCAAATAGGAATCTCCAATTATCCTTTAAACAACCTTTCACACCGAAAAATGCCTCCCTGAACCTTGTTTTTGGTATGAGAGCAAGTGAATATAGGTAATGTTAGGTTCTAAGTTAAGTTTGAATTCATTTTCTAATTATTCCAATAAATTACCATAAAAATATAATTCTAAAAATTACTTAATAATTTTACTAACTCACAGGATAAGCAATTATCTAATTATTTCAAGTATATATCAAAATTTCAATTTTTTAGAATTATAATTTTAGAATTAAATTTTGGTTATAAATAATTGGTATCAAATAGGAATCTTCAATTATCCATTAAACAACCTGATTACACCGAAAAATGTCTCTCTAGACCTTATTTTTGGTATGAGAGCAAGTAAATATAGGTAATGTTAGGTTCTAAGTTAAGTTTGAATTCATTTTCTAATTATTCCAATAAATTACCATAAAAATATAATTCTAAAAATTGTTTAATGGTTTTCTTCACTTTTAAGATAAGTAATTGTCCAATTATTCCAATTATGTATCAAAGTTCCAAATTTTTTACAATTATGATTTTAGAATTAAATTTTGGTTATAAATTATTGAAATTAAATATAAATCTCCAATTATCCACCAAACAACCTGATTACACCGAAAAATGTCTCTCTAGACCTTATTTTTGGTATGAGAGCAAGCGAGGTTGATTTTACTAGTGGTGAAAATTTCTCTACTTTTTGTTACAATTTTTTCATACAGAGAAAGCCATGATGCTTTAGCACATGGATGAATCTGTACACTAATAAAAAACATAGTTGTAGGGGATAAAACTATGGAAATCAAAAGTCCTAACAAAATATATAAGCGAAAGTATAACCTAGTATTTTCATGTCAATATCATATTATATTCACACCAAAATACAGAAGACGAGTATTAACTCCACCTATAGATACTCGTCTGAAACAACTTATTTTGGAAAAACAGACCGATTATGGATACGAAGTTATCGAACTAGAAGTTATGCCGGATCATGTTCATCTATTATTGGATATATGTCCAATATATTCTCCGAAACAAATTGTAGCACAAATTAAAGGTTATACTGCAAGAATATTAAGATCAGAATTTCCGGAGTTAGCTACCAAACTTCCAAATTTATGGACGCGTAGCGCATTTGTATCAACAGTAGGTGCTGTAACGTTGGATGTTGTTAAGCAGTATATTGAGGATCAACGAGGAGTGTGATATGGGATTTTTCAAAAAGCGAACTAATCAAACTCCTATAACAGTTGAGCTAAAGCTGATTCCAAAAAAGAGATGGCAACGAGAATATCTTCGTAGATTATTTCGAGAAGCTACTTGGTTACGAAATTGGACGATTGATCGTCTAAATTCAGGATGGAGATTCAATTGGAGTAAAGCCAATAAGATTAAGAAAGTTCGTATCAAAACTAAACATGGTTTTGAAATACGCAGACTTGAAGTATTAGCTAGTCAAATGAAACAAGGTGTTCAGTGTGAAATACTACAGAATCTGACGTCTCTTAGTGAGCTCAAGAAACGAGGTTATAAAATTGGTAGATTGAAGTTTCAACAAGAACATCGCATGATCGCATTAACACCACAGATGTTCAAATTTCCGAGAGCTAATAGAGTCAGATTTGCTAAATTACCACGACGCAAGTCAATTTACGTTCGAGGATATGATCAAATTGACTATTGGAAACAATTAGATCCTAATGCTGAATTTGGTGATAGTAAATTACTGAAACGTGCAGATGGATATTTTCTACACATAACAGTATGGATTAAGAAAGATGCATATAGTCGACGTTATAATGCACAATTTGGTAGTATTGGTTTAGATTTTGGAATTCGACATGCAGTAACATGTAGTAACGGAATTCAGATTGATATGATAGGCCTAGAGAAGCCTAAGCGAATCAGACGATTGCATAGGAAAGTGTCTCGAAGAAAAATAGGAAGTTCTAATAGACAAAAAGCACGAGTAAAACTTAGACGTGCATATTGCGAATGGGTGAACAAGAAACGTGATGTACGAAATCGAATATGGTCATACTTCAGAAAGTTCAAACATGTTGCATTTCAAGATGAACTAATACGATTTTGGAAATTGTTATTCGGTAAACAGATTGAACAAACGACTATAGGTTCTATTGTAGGATGTCTAAAACAAAGACATTCTGGATCTATGGTCGTTGATAAATCTATGCCAACTACAAAAACATGTTCTAACTGTGGATGCATACAACATGTTGACTGGGGTCAGACAGTGTTTCGCTGTTGTGATTGTGGATTCAGCATTGATCGTGATATTAATGCTGCTAGGAATATGTTAATTCTCGTAGGTCTGGAGCAGACCGAAGTTACGCCTGTGGAGTACGAGACCTCTGTTCGAATATTTGGACCTAGTCCATACGTTCGAATAAGTCTTGTACGATGAAGCAGGAAGCCATACCTCTTTAGGGTATGGTAGCTCACTACATATCAGATATGAGAAGGTTCTCATGAAAAGGGATTTGATCTACCTTTCTCTCATATAAGGATAAGGACTTAAAGTATTTCTTGTTGTTTTGATTTTTTCTGTTCTACTAAATGAATATCTCCATGCGAGACGTTGAGATCTTGCTGAGATGACGTTTTGATGATGTTTACATATTATCATTCAGATTGGGTTCTAAATTGGATGAGAAACCAAAATATCATTGTTTGACAATCCAGATTTAATATCTATCCTGACAATTATCTCTATCCTACCTTCAAATCACCGTGCGAGACAATGATAAACCGGTTGAGATGATGTTCTAGTCAATTTTACATATTATCATTCAGATTGGGTTCTAAATTGGATGAGAATGAATATCTCATATTTTCTTGTTTTGATATATGTCTAATCTGGTTCTTGCAATATGAGATGATATTCCAAATATATCACTGATTAACTCAGGTGTTAGTTTCTCTCCTTGTTCAGATAAATCATCAAGACCCCTTTCAGGTACTAGAAATCCTATGGCAAAGTAATCAGCTTCCTTCTCTAACTGCCCTTTTCCATGTTTACTAGCCCACACTTTAAATTTTTGTTTGACTACTGCATGCAATGTGTAATGTCCAAATTCATGAGCCAGTATATACATATCCCTTATAGGAGAGGTGTATTCAGGAAGGAATATGTCAAAATTGTTTTTTGAATGGATGAATATTGTTCCTTCAATGTTGTTGTAACTATATACCCCTAATGTATGTATCTTGCCTCCAACCTCCTTAATGATATCAAACATGTTAACCCTAGCTATAGAATTATCAACTAGTTTCATGTGAAGGTTGGAGGCAAACTTAATAATTACTTGTTCTGATTTACATAAAGGAGAACAATATGAATAAGTATTCAACCATTCATTAGATTTTTTGATTAAACTAAGTTGAGATTCCATGTTTATTTAGGAATAGAGGCTAAATCAATTGCTTTTTTTACTTCTTCTATATCCTCAATGTTTTTCACCCTTATTGTCATCCTGCTTGTTTTTAATCCACATGATGGACAAACAAGCCTACATCTATGTAACTCTCCCTTTCCTGGAGTTATATGAATTTCAGTAGGACAATCACACATTAGGCAAGGATGGTCTTCGTGTGTTCCAATTACCTTTTCTTCTTTTTTCTCACCATCAGGATCGGTTATATCGACATATTCAATATCTCCTGTATAACC